>DSLMC04102__coassemble_685_pt1 | contig 97839 bp, 82 predicted proteins | sample DSLMC04102__metabat2_low_PE_001 | metagenome-assembled genome bin DSLMC04102
CTTATTTAAAATCACATATTAAAATTAAGTTATAAAATTTAATTTTATGAATAAAATTAGAAAAACTAAATTTTTGAGGTTATTATGATTATTTTGAATAAAAAAAGACTAATTTTTATAAATATATTAGTAGTTTTTTCGATTTTCTTTTACAGTTTAAGTTTCCAAAAAGAAAATAATATTAAATTAGTTTCTTCTACTCCTGTCTCAGGTCATACCATTATATTAGATGCTGGACATGGAAAACCTGATCGGCCGGAGCAAGTGGAGAAGATGGTTCTTTAGAATCAGAATTAAATTTAGATATTGTCCTAAAACTTCAAAATTTATTAGAAGCAGCAAATTGTACTGTTCTATTAACTCGTTCAGATGAGAATGGAATATATGATGCAGATAGTGATACTATTAGAAATAAAAAAATCTCTGATATGAAAAACCGTGTAAAAATTGCAAATAATTCTGAGGCAGAATTATTTGTATCTATTCACATGAACAAATTGGAGCAAACACAGTATTCTGGCTGGCAATCTTTTTATAAAAATAAAGATGAAGAAAGCAAAAAACTTGCTGAAAATATACAAACAAGTCTTAATTATTTCATAAAAAAAGAAAATACAAGAACAATAAAATCCATTTCAAATATATATTTAACAAAACATGTAGAAATTCCGCTTGTATTAATTGAATGTGGTTTTTTATCTAACACAGAAGAAAACAAGTTACTTCAAACAGATTCATATCAAGATGAAATAGCTTGGAGTATTTATATCCGGAATAATGGATTATTTAAATAATTATTCTAAATAATCTTTTCAAATAAGTATTTAAAAAGAGTTTTACAAATAGTTATTATAAATTATCTTGAAAAATCCATAATAAAATAAATTACGAATTTTTTCAAGTTTGACTTTGGTTTTAAAATATAATATACTTTAAATATATTATTTTAAAGAGGTTTGATATGGGATTATATGGTGATAAGTCTGATTATCAAGAATTAGTTAAAAAAAATATTTCCAGAGCAAAAATATTATATGGTCTTTCAGAAGAAGATTCTAAAGAAGTTATAAAGCTTTTAAATGAAAAAGACAAAATTATTGAAGAAAATGGGTTCTGGGCTAATTTTAAATTAAAAAAAATAGATAAGAAAATTGAAAAAATTAAGATTAATTCTAAAAAAAACAATTAAAATACATAAATAAAACAAAAAACTCAAATTGCAAATTACTACAATTTGAGTTTTTTTATCTTACTAGAATTTTATCTCATTAAATATGAGAAAATTACTGAACTTAATTTTAAACTATTATGTTTTAAAGTTCCATCAACAGTAGTTAATAAATCCTCTTCTATAAGTTCAAATCTCCCTTTTCGTATATTTTCATAATCAATAGGAACTTGTTCTTTTTGTTCTTCGGTTTCATATTTTTTTAGCATATCTTTAGGTATAACTGTATTACTTGCAATAACAACATCTATGGAATTCTTTCCTAAATATTGTTCTAAGACTTTAACATGATCACTTACTCCAAATCCATCAGTTTCACCTGGCTGAGTCATAGCATTACATATATACATAACCTTTGCCTTAGCTTTTTCTATTGCATTTACAACATCTTTGCATATTATATGTGGCATTACACTTGTATAAAGACTTCCCATACTTAAAATTATTAAATCTGCATTGTCTATTGCATCTATTACCTCTGGTAAAACATGTGGATCTTCTTTATAGAAAAATTTTTTATATTTTTTATTTGCCTTTGTTATTTCCTCTTCACCTTCTATTATCTGTCCATCAGTTGTTTCTCCCATTAATGTTAAATATTCTTCTGAAAGAGGTAATACTTTATGTTTTACATCTAATATCTTACTCAAATATTCGATACTTGTTTTCAAACTACCTGTTTCTCTAATTAAAGAAGTTAAGATTAAATTTCCAAGTGCATGACCATTTAATTCACTATATGTAGATAATCTGTATTCCATAACATCTCTTACCTCATCAGGTAAAGTAGATAAATTACTTAAAACTTTTCTGATATCTCCTACAGCAGGTGTAGAAAATTCTTTTCTAAGCCTTCCAGTACTACTTCCATCATCTGAAACAGTAATAACTGCTGTTATATCTACTGGGAAATATTTTAAACCTTTAAGAACAAATGACGTTCCAGTTCCACCACCTAAAATTACTATTTTTTTATTTTTCTGCATAATAACTCTCCTTAAAATTAAGCTACGCATAAGCGATTATAATATCTTATTCTAAAATATATAAATTTGATACTTATATTTCACTTCGTCCTTCTAGCGCTTTAGTTAGTGTTATTTCATCAGTATATTCCAAATCTCCTCCTACTGGTATTCCTCTTGCTATTCTAGTAGTTTTAATACCTAAAGGTTTAACTAATTTTGAAATATACATAGAAGTTGCTTCTCCTTCAACTCTAGGATTTGTAGCTAATATAATTTCTTTAACATTTCCATTCATTACCCTTGTTAATAACTCTTTTATTTTTATATCATCTGGACCTATTCCATTCATTGGAGATATTGAGCCATGCAAAACATGATATACACCATTAAATTCATGGGTTCTTTCCATTGCAATTACATCTCTAACATCCTCCACTACACAAATTACACTCTCATCTCTTTTAGGATTTGAGCAAATATTACATGGGTCTGTATCAGATATATTAAAACATTTCGAACAAAAATGTAAATTTTTTTTTGCATTTAAAATAGAATTTGTAAATTCTTCCACTTCTTCATTATTTAAATCTAGCATATAAAAAGCTAATCTTTGCGCTGTTTTATGACCTATGCTAGGTAGCTTTTCAAAGCTTTCAATTAATTTTTCTATTGAAGGTGAATAGTATGACATATTTTCTCCTCGCCTTTATATACATCATTATTAATTTTATAATGAATAAATTATTTAAAATATTCTACATTAAACCTGGTATATTGTATTTACCAAGTGAAGCAGCTTGTGCTTCATCAACTTTTCTTAAAGCCTCATTTGTAGCTGTTAAAATTAAATCTTGTAACATTTCTACATCATCTGGATCAACTACTTCTTTAGTTAACTTAATTTCTTTAACAACTTTATTTCCTGTAACTTTTACATATACTGCTCCACCACCTGCTGTTGCATCAAATTCTCTAGAACCCAATTCTTCTTGTGATTTCTCCATATCAGCTTGCATTTTTTTAGCTTCTTTCATAAGTTGATTTATATTCATTCCTCCGAAGCCTCCCATACCTCCTGGAAATCCTCCTCTTTTACCCATTTTAAATTCCTCCTTATTTTTATTTTATAATTATAAATTATTCTATAATATTTATATCTATTCCTAAATCACTTATTGCAGATTTTGATTTTTCTTGTGCTTTTTCTGCATTCTTTCCATCTTTATATTTTAAATGAATTTCTCTTCCCGCAATTTTTAAAACTTCTCTGACCAATTCATTTTGATTATCTAAATTTTCCAAAATCTTTTGATTAAATGAAGTTAATCCATTTGGAAATTCTACTTCCCATACTAAGTCATTTAGTTCATTTATCCTTGTGTTTATTAAAGCAGTATATAATCTAATTTTTCCATTTCTTTTTAAATTCTCTATAACCTTTTTCCAAATTTCATTAACTTTAGATTTATCAATAGATGTTTTTTCTACTCTTTTTTCTACGGATATTTCCTTTTTAGATGTAGTTTTTGGAGTATTTGCTAGTTCCTGCATCCCTATTGTCGTATCTTGTCCAAATTTTAAATTAGCTAATTTATTTTCTAAAGCTTCTAATCGTTTTTCTATAGAACTTCCACCAGTAAAATTAGATATACTTTCTCTTCTACAAACTTTTATAATTCCTGTTTGAAACATTATAGTCTTTTGTGATGACCATTTTAAATCATTCTCTAAATCTGATAATTGATAAATTATTTCCAATAACCTTTCTTCTTCAGTTATATCACATAAACTCTTTATTTCTATAATTTCATTTTCAGAATATAGTTTTAAATTATTAGTAGTTTTATAAACCAAAATATCTTTAAAATATTTAATAACTTCCCATAAGAAATTATATAAATCTTTTCCATCTTCAATTACTTCATCTATTGCTTGAAGTGCTTTTATTGTATCATATTCTAAAATAGCCCTAGAAATTTTATTGATATATTCCAAACTTGGAAGTCCAACTAATTCTTTTACAATATCTACTGTAATATTTTCTAAATTTTCTTGACTACATCTTTCTAATATACTAATAGCATCTCTCATATGTCCTTCTGAAAGTACTGCTATAATTTTTAAAGCTTCTTCATCTATTTTTATGCTTGACTCTGTACAAATTATTTTTAATCTTTTTATAATATCTTGTTCAGGTATTTTCTTAAAATCAAACCTTTGACATCTTGAAAGTATCGTTGTTGGTATTTTTTGTGGCTCTGTAGTAGCTAAAATGAATTTAACATGTTCAGGTGGTTCTTCTAATGTTTTAAGTAATGCGTTAAAAGCACCTGTTGAAAGCATGTGTACCTCATCTATAATATATACTCTATATTTTGCCTTTGTAGGTAAAAAATTAACTTCATCTCTAATAGTTCTAATGTCTTCTACACTATTGTTTGAAGCAGCATCCATTTCAACAACATCTGTAAGCGAACCTGCTAAAATTTCTTTACAAATTTCACACTCATTGCAAGGTTCTCCATCTTGTGGATTCAAACAATTTACAACTCTTGCAAGTATTTTCGCTGAAGTAGTTTTTCCAGTTCCTCTACCGCCATTAAATAAATATGCATGACCAACCCTGCCAGATATTACTTGATTTTTTAAAGTTTTAGTTATATGATCTTGACCAACCATATCTGAAAATTTGAGTGGTCTAAAATTTCTATAAAGAGCAGTATATGACATTTTTACCTCCTTATATTTCATAAAAATAGCTTTCCTTAAGGAAGGTATGCAGAGCTCACATAAATACACTACTTATCGCTGCTTTCTTCCGAACCTGACGAGATTCATAGCTTTTTATTGAAGCATACCTTCCTTAAGAAAAGCCACTAAAATTCTAAATAATTATATAATGGATTTTCTTATTTGGCAATACCTTTTAAATATTTTATCTGTTAATAATAAAATATTTATTTTTTATATAATATATTTTTTACGTTTGCTTTATTAATTTAATTTTTTATATAATTTATTTAAAAGAAAATCTATAAATTATATTCTTTTAAATACAACAGAAGAAAAGTCTGTAATTTCTTTGCTAGAAGAACCCTCTTCTATTACAGTATCTAAAGGCATGTCTAAATTTAAAGTACCTTTATAAGTTATATCATCACTAGTAGTAATTAATATATCAAAACTTACATTAAATTTAATTTCTTCAATTTTTATACCTAAATTTGAAAGCAACTTTCCATCATAAGTGACTTCTTGATTTTCATTTGAAACAAAATCTCCTAAATCTTTTAAAGCAAATCTAAAACCAAGCATTCCTCCTGTATTTGCTATTTCCAAAGATTTTAAATCATCAATACTAGAACCTATATAAGTAAGACTATCTTTTAGGTAATCTTGCTCACTATAATCATACAATTTATCAAGTTCTCCTGTTGGTCTTAAAAGCTTTACTTGTCCCTTTTGTGGAGCTTTATTAACTACAAAGTTTTCAAACTTTATTTCTTTTATAGTTTCTTCTGTTTCCATCGTTTTATCAATATACATATATATATCATTAACTTGCTCAACATTTATATTCCAAATATTGTTTGGATCATCATTTACTTTTCCATTTATAGTACTTACTAAAAGAATCTTACTAATTGAAAATGGTAATTCTTTTTCTCCTTCAACATCATATTTAATTATAATTGATATAACAATCATAAGCAAAATTGCAATAATTGCTAAAAACAAACATCTCTTAAATAGATTTTTTCTCACTCTTATTTCTCTCCCTTAAATATTTGAAAAACTCTTTTAGGATTTTTTCAGTCTCCTCTTTTAATATATATTTTTTTACTTCAATTTTATGATTAAATTTATAATCTTCTAAAAGATTTAAAACAGAACCACACGCTCCTGTTTTATTATCATCAGTCCCTATATATAATTTTTTTATCCTAGATTGAATTAAAGCTCCAGCACACATTGGACAAGGTTCTAATGTTACATACATTTCACAATCTAATAATCTCCAAGATCCTAGTTTTTTACAAGCCTTCTGTATTGCTAAAATCTCGGCATGACAAGTGGCATCTTTTTTACATTCCTTAATATTATGAGCTCTTGAAATTATTTTTCCATCTTTTACAATTATTGCACCTACTGGAACTTCTTCTTTATCTAAAGCTTTTTTTGCCTCCTTTAATGCTTCTCTCATGAATTTTTCTTCCAAAATTTTCTCCTTTAACTTGATATATTAAAATTACTTAGCAATCTAATATATAAATTAATCTACACAAATATTTTACTTTTAAATTATTCATAAATAAAATTTAAATTGGTGTGCCCAGAGGGACTCGAACCCCCATCGGTCGCTTAGGAGGCGACTGCTCTATCCTGCTGAGCTATGAGCACATAAATATCATTTTTAAATTTCTATTGATATAATAATATAATTTTAGGAAAAAATCAAGAAATAAAACTCTATTTATAAATACTTTTTCACTATATAAAAAACTTGTAATTACTATATTAAATAATCACAAGTTTCTTAAAATAAATAAAAAATCAATAGAAATCAATATTATTCAGATACTTTCAAAAACTTAATTTCTTCAGTATCAATAATTTGCATCATATATCCTGTATATATGGCTTCATTCTCTTTTTCTAAATCTATATCTAAAGAAGCATTTGCTATAAATTCTTCATTAAAATTATTTTTTAAATGAATAGTAAAATCTAAAGTAGTTTTTAAATCTTTTACATCTATGTTTGCGGACTTTAAAATTGAACCATCAAAAGCAATTGAGCCAGTATCAGTTACTTCACAATTTGTAAGAATATTTTTATTTATAAATCCTAGTGAAATAGGATTAGAACAATCTGTATAAAAAACTGGTTCATCATAATTTGCTGAATTATTTTTTTCGTTAGAATTTAAAATTTTAAAATAAATCCCATTATTTTCATAGTTTTTTAAATCTTGATATTTTCCAGTATTATATGGATTTTTATAATTAAATATTTTTTCTCCCATTTCTGACTTTGAAGTTATTTTAATATTATCAATATACATTTGATTTATTGTATTTTCTGCCGTTATTTCTTTTATTTTATTTGTATTATTTAAATAAATTACTATATCTGTAAATTGACTTATATCAATACTTTGAAGTTTTCCATCACTATTATCAATACCATTTGCACTATTATATAAAATTATTTTATCAATTTTAAAAATAGGTTCTTTATTTTCGTCTACAAATTTTTGAGATTCTTCTGCATATTTTACTTTATTAATTTCTTTTGTATAAATAAATTTATAAGCAAAAATTGCAATAACTAATAAAATTATTTCTAATAATATTATTAAAATTTTTATAATTTGTTGCTTTCTCAATATTTTCACATTCCTTTTTGAAATATTTATAGTTTTTCATATAAATTCTGCATTATGTCATATACTCTATTTGACCAATTTGGATCACTTGCATATCTTACATTTACACCTTCAACAGTTGGTCCATTATAATAAGTTCCTTCTGCTTCTTCATTTTCTGCAATTGGTGTACCTGCCTCATTTAAATAATATTTGTTTAAAATCTGACCCACTAAATCAATACCGTAAGCATAACTTTCAAAAGTATATGATGATGTAAATGCAGAGGAATCATAAGATCCATAGCCAAATAAATTATGCTTTTGAGTTGCTATATTAGAAGTTCCCCAATTACTTTCATGAATAGCTATTGCAGCTAAAAATACACCATTAATATTATATTTTTGTTCTACTTCATAAAAAGTTTCTGCATTTTCTGCAAATACTTTATTTTTATCACTTGGATTATCTGTAAATATTCTAATAAAATCTTCTTTTGTCAATCCACTAGTTTTATTTAAAGGCATTTGAGGATTTACTCCTACCTGTATTCTTTTAATTCTAGATTTTTCTGTAATTCCTGGAGTTTCAGCTTCTGAAGTTAAAAATTCATTTTTTACATAGCCTTCTAAACCATCTACTAAAATTTTACTCCAACCATCTTTTTCTGTTTCTAGCTTTACATCTATATTTTCATATATTAAACATATTGTATTTTCTTCTTCTGAAGGATTTTCATACATATATATTTCTTGAGTGGTAAACATAGTATCTCCAATATGTACTTGTTTATCTCTTAAATACTCTGATGTTCCAACTTCAATAATTTCCTCTACAGGTTCTGTTTTTGTAAACTCATTAATAACTACTTCACTAGTTAGTTCATCATTTTCAAATGTTCTAATTAAAGTTTGTTCTAAATAACCAAGTTCACCTGGTTGAATAACATTTTGTTCATCTTTTGGCAATGTATCATTCTCAACATATTGAGTTTCAAAAGGAATTTCTACTTCTTTTATTATAATTTCTTTTTTAGTAAGCTCACTAATATTTTGAGAAATTACGTTCATCATGTCTATAGTATTGTCATTTTCTTCAAATTTACTTATTGCAACTTTTTCCTCTTCTGAATTTGCAAATATGTAATTACCTTGCAGAGATGTAAAAAATAAAATTAAAAATAAAATTCCAATTATTGCTCCTAAGGCGTTAAATCTATGATCTATAACATAAATTCTATTAAATTTTATTTCTTCTTTTTTAGGTTCTTCAACAGGCTTAGCTCTACCATATCTAATATCTTGAATCTCTTTAAAAAGTTCAGGAAGTCTGTCTGGATTTTTTATACTATCTCTTTCATATTTACTCATAAATATATAACTTCCTCCCTTCTTAAAATTTTAAAATCTAAAAGCTACTAATATTCGCTATTATATTATCTTTTTATACAAATATATTGTATATTATTTAAAATCTCTTATCAATAGTTTTTTATGGAAATAAAATTACATTTATATTACAATCTTCATATAACATCTTGATTAAATTTATAAATACAATTATAATTAAATTGTAAATATAAAAAAAGGAGAAAATCTAATCCAATTAGATTAAATATAGCTATGAGTGAATTAGGAATTAAAATTATTATAAACATTATTGTAGGAATTGTAGTTTTTGTTGGTTTCTTTATATTTTGGGGACGTAGTGCAGGTTGGTTTAAAAAAGGAGGATTAGTTTATGAATATTTAGAAGCTAAAAAATTAGCACGTAAAAAAGCTAAACAATTAAAAAGACAAGCTGCTATGCGAGAAAAAGAAAAAAATGATAATGATAATAATGACCCTATACAAAATAAATAAAAACTTTGTTTATGGTAAATTACGTTTTAAAAAAAATTAGTTAAAGATAAAATAAAAATCCACAAATTATTAATAATTTGTGGATTTTTATTACCATTCTATTTTTTCAATTGAAACTGGATTTTCATTTATTTTTATTTTTTCTGCTGTACCATTTTTAAAATAAATTACCTTATCAGCCATAGGAGCAAGTGCAGTATTGTGAGTTATTATAATTACTGTCATTTTTTCTTTTCTGCAAGTATCTTGCAATAATTGTAAAATTTGTTTACCAGTATTATAATCTAGAGCTCCTGTAGGTTCATCACATAAAAGAAGTTTTGGATTTTTAGCAATAGCTCTTGCAATAGCAACTCTTTGCTGTTCTCCTCCTGATAATTGAGAGGGAAAATTTTTCATTCTATCTTTTAGTCCAACTTTTTCTAAAACTTCTTTAGGATTTAATGAATTTTTGCAAATTTGAGTAGCAAGTTCAACATTTTCTAAAGCAGTTAAATTTTGAACCAAATTATAAAATTGAAATACAAATCCAATATCTTCTCTTCTATATTTTATTAATTCCCTATTTTTTAACTGATCAATTCTTTTCCCATCAACAATAACTTTACCCTTAGTTACAGTATCCATACCACCAAGAATATTAAGTGACGTAGTTTTTCCAGCACCACTAGGTCCTACTATAACAACTAATTCACCTTTTTCTATTTGGAAGTTAGTATTATTTAAAGCTTTAATACTAACTTCCCCCATTTTATATTCTTTTTCAACATTTTCAAATTCAATATATGCCATTATTCTGTAACTTTAACCTCCATACTAAATTTTGAAATAGCATTATCAATTTCTGATTGAATTGTAGCTTCATCTATATCTTCTGTACCAGAATATTTTTCCATTACTCTGATTGATGAAAATACTATAGCTTGTGAAACATCTCCATCATCAACAAATTTTGGAAATGTAAAATTTAAAGTTATAGCTTCTTGCGGTGCTAACACAATATCTCCTGTTTCAGAACGTTTTCTTGTTTCAGCAGGTAAAGATAAAACAACTTCATCTGTTTCAACACCATCTGCAATAACTATAGTATAATTTGATCTATTTGTAAATTTAATTTCATATTGTTCTATACTATAATTAACAACTTTATCAACAACATCTACTTTTAAATATTCATTTTCTGAAATGCTTTTTATATCAGAATGATATATGTAATCTCCTGCATTCATTTGCAATTGATCATTATCATCTTCATAAAAAGTAAATTTTTCTGAAGTATATGCATAAGTAGTATTAGTTAATCCTGTTGCAAGTAAATCATCAGTATATTTTACTTCATAAATATATATTTTTTTATTACCATAAGTTGTGTTTGAATAATTTTGAATTGAATACTTCTTTGGTGTAGGCATTTTCACAAGTACATGTGACATAAATTTTTCTACATCATTGTCAAATTCATAACTTCTACAATCTTCTGAAAGCATATTAAATGCTTTTTGGTAATTTCCTTCATTACAATAACCTATATATTCTTTTAACATATCTTCAATAGGAGTTTGTATTGATTTTGGAGTTGATGAGGTTTGATCTATAACAGCAGTATGTGGTTCTTTAGTTGTTGTTGGTACAGGTTCAATTTTTCTGTTTCTCATATATAAGTTTATTAAGAAAACTAACCCCCATATAACAAAAACAACGAAAATAACTTTTCTATATTTTCTAACCCAATGTCTAAACCTTAACCTTAATTCTGTAAAATTCATAATTTTAATTCCTTTCTATATAAAACTTTAGATAACTGAAAATGACATTACAAAATCATTTAAATCATTTTCTTGAACTACAAAGTTCATTTCAACTCCTGAATCTTTTCCACCTAATGGATTAGACATTGTTACCCATAATATGTATACATCACCATTTCTTTCAAAATTTGTATGTTCTAGAGAAAACATTTTAGGGAACTTTGTTTTAGCATATTCTTCAAAACTTGCTATAGTTGGAAAATAATTTTTTCTAAATTCTTCATAAAGTTTTTCATAAGCTGATTCATAATCACCTTCTTCAATATCTTTAATAAAGCTTGAAACATAATATTCCATTCTATCTCTTTCACCAAGTCCTGCTAGATTATTTACAGTCATTTGATCAACCTTATTTTGTACTGCAACAGATATTTCTTCATCTGTCATATTTGAATAGTCTACTGTATCATCTTTTTTATTAGTAATTACTAAAATAATTATTAATAATACTGCTACAATACCAATAATTATTGGCTTTTTACTTTTTTTCACTCTCATAATATTTTCTCCTTGTATTGTTTAAATTTGATTAATGACTTCTAGAAGTTGTTTTTCTAGCCATTCTTTCAGCTAAACTATTATCTGTACCATTTAATGAACTATTATTTTTAAATATTTGTGCTGTTCTTTGATTTCTCTTAGCAGAATCAAAATCAGATAAAGCTCCAACAACATCCTGATATGAACTAAATGCACTTAAATCTCCTTCTAATCCAAGTGATGTTCTAATTGTATCTAAGTGTGCACTTTCATTAATACTATCATAACCTTCTCCTGCTAAAACACCTCTAGAAATATTATTCATTAATAATTCTGCCGTTCTATTAATATCTTCATTGTCTTGTGTTGTTAATGTATAATTTTGATTAGTATCAGATTTTCTTTTAGATTCTAATTTCATCTGTTGTAATTTTTGTATTAAATTATTTTTCTTTGCATTCAAATCAGAAGTAGTTGACCCTTTATTTTTTCTTTCAAGAATTCTTGCTTTAGTTTTTTCTACTGAAAAGAAGTCTTGCTTTTGATCATTTAATCTACTCAACCTATCTTGCTCAGTTTTTCTAACTTCACTTTGATCTAAAATTGTTCCTCCAGAAGTTAATTTACCTTCGTCATACATTTTCTTAAGAGTACCATCTTTATCAAGTTCTCCTGCTCTTTCTCTACAATCTTTAGCCATATTTTCTTCTTTAGTAGCTTTTCTTTCCAATTGAGCAATTTGTTTTTCATATTTTCCTTTATCTTTTCCTTTAGGTCTTGATTCCATTTCTTGTCTCAACTCGTCTGCTCTTGCTCTGGCCGCTCTTGCTTTTTCATCATGTGCATCTGCACCTTTATAATTATCTACAATTTTTCTATAATCAGAATTTTCTATTGCGTCTAAATTTTTTTCTGCATCTTCCATCTCTTTTCCTATAGTTCTATCGAATTCTTTTTGATCTTCTACTGCATTATCATTTGAACCTTCTTTAGCAAGAGTTTCACTACTTGAACCTAAAAATCCTTTTGCTCCTTTAGAAACTCCTGACCCAATACCTACAGCAGTTAAAAGATTAGTTGAACCTGTACTGTATGCCGCTGCCGCCGCCATCATTCCTAATGTACTTGATAATGAATTATGTCGTTTAATAAATCCAGTAATTTTTCTTTTTGTATTACCTGATTTTTTATCACTATCTTTCTGATTATTTTCATTATTATTTTTTAACTTGCTTAATTTCTGTCCTGCTTTGGAATTTTTAAATTTTCCTTTAATAGCATTTTGAGCATTTGTAGGAGCATTTTTCACGTTCTTTGATAATGATTCAATTTTACTTCCTAGTTGAAAGTTTGGAGTCATAGTATTTAAACCATTTTTAAATCTATTACCATATTTTCCAGTAGCTTTACTAATTGTATTTAATCCTTTTCTTGTTGAAGTTCCTATTTTTTTAGCATTATTTATTGCAAGCATTCCAACTGCTAATCCTGCTCCAAAAGATGTAGCACTATTATCATCTTGGAAACCAAATATTTTTCTTACAACTTTTTCACCATCATTAATAAATTTTAAACATAAAATAGCAAGAACTCCATTAGCAAGCTGATTATACTCTGGTGATTCTAATAATGGTATTCCTAAAACAGTTACCGCTGAAGTATCTACTAAAAGTGTTAATGCTGTTCTTACAAAAGCCATATACATTACACAATGAAATGGTTGTATTAAAATAGTATAAACATATTCTTTTAACCATTTTCCTAGAGCTTGTGCTTTTCCATCTCCCATTTTATCTATTGAATATGTTAAAGAAATAAGTGGAGATATTATAATTAAAAATCCAATTTTTACCATACGGCTAATATAGGCTATTAAAAATGCAATTGTTTGGAATACAATAAAGCAGAATACAAGAACAGCTGCCATACTCGTAATTCCAATCCCTCCAACAGCTTTTAAACCAATGTCTAATAAAATATTTCCAACTTGATCTTCTACAGCTGATAAATCTGATAATGCTGAACTAAGAGCATTAACAATAGCATTATTACAATAAATTGTAAATATAGCAATATATTGTAATACATATATTAATGCTAAACTACAAATCCAGTCAAATAACATTTTTTTATACTTTGCTTTATCTTCAGCTACAGTTGATATTGCCATTCTAATTCCAACATATATTAAAATGACTAGTAATATTGCACTTGCAATTAATCTCATTGCATAAAACCAAGTTGCAACTGAAGATCTTATCATATAAACAGTAGATCCCTCATCCACACTAGTTAAATCAAAAAAGTTAATGTCTAATAATTTATATTTATTAAAAAATATTTCATAAGGAGTTATTATAGGAATAAAATCTCCTTCTCCATAATTTACTCCTTCCATTTGTGCTAGACTTGCCACCAAAATATCCATTATAAATGCTATTCCTGTTGCAAGAATTCTTTGTGGCCAATATATGATTGAAACAATTCCGACCAGCTAAATTTGCAATCGCATTTACTGTTGTTTCCATATCGATAGCAGCATTACTAATACTGCTTGAAAAAGTAAATTCAAACAATATTAATATCAATATAAAAATTATTAGTATTTTACTTATAATTTTTTTCATTCTAATATCTCCATTTTAATCTATTGTGTTTTTTTCTGTCCACTAACCATTGTATTTAAGTCATTTTCTAAAACTTTTAGTTGTGTTTCTATTGATGCATAGTTTTCTTCTGATTGTTTTCTTTCAATTTCATCCCTTAAATTTTGATATAATTTTTCTTGATATTCTGTTAATTCTCCTGCTTTTTGAGCTAAAGCTTTAGTAATTACTTCTAATTTTTCTAATTCTTTATTATTACGGATACCTTCTAATTGTTTCTTTTGTGTTTTATCAATTGGGCTTTTCAATTCCTGCTCAATACTATTTATTTCATCTTCATATTTTGATAATATTCTACTTATTTCTTTATCTGTAAAGTTCTCATTTGCAATCAATTTTGCTTTCTCATCATTATCATTTTGCTTTTGAAGTTCGCTATAATAAAATTCATCAACTTTTAAATAATATGAATCAGTCTTTTCCATGATACTTACTGATTCTTCCATTAAATCTCCACTTGAAATATTTATTGTTTCTCCTGTTTGAATCTCATTATATATAGCATTCATATTACTATATTCTAATACTTTGTCTACTTTATCATCTTTTGAAATTTTAGCAAAAGGTATTTTCTTTCCCTGAGAATCTTTTAAATGACTTAATCTATTTTTTATTATATCTGGTGCCATAGCTGGATTATTTGTTAAATCAGATTTAATGGCATTAGAAATTGTGCTCACTGTATCTCCATCAATTCCAAAATTCTGTAATGCAGTTTGTAAGTCTTTCAAAATTTTTTCACGTTCTTTAGTTGCATTTTCTCCATCGCCATATTTATCTTTTTCATTTAATACATTGTTTATTACCTTTCTTCCTTCAATTGCATTTGTAGCTCCAAGATTATTTAAATATTTTGAAATATTATTAGATAAAGTTTTTTTACTTTTTTGGCCTAAATCATAAGTTCCTTTTCCTACTGCTGCTCCAATACCTACTGAAGAAAATATATCTTTTCCTGTTCCATACAATCCAGCACCAACAACAAATCCTGCTGTTCCAGCAACTGATAATTTCATATAATCTTTTCCTAAATCACCTAAAGTTGAAAGAACTTCTGTAGTACCAGGTAGTCTATTTCCAACTTTCTCTTTGAATCTACTTATATTTCCCTTTACTCCTGTTATTTTTTTATAAATACGTCCATTTTCCTTTTTCTTTTTCTTTACGACATTTAATAAAGCTAATTTTTCTGCATGTTCTGGTTTAATCGTACCATTGCTTTGTGCCAAAATATTTTGTTTTTCACTTTCTATATCTGATTTTAAAATTTGAGTATCTTTATTAGCATCCTCTGCAGCCTTAATACTATAACCTTTTTTTCTCATAATACTCTTTGCTTTTGTATCTGCCCTATCTGCTATAACTTGTTCTTTATTATTTGAAAAACTATTCCCTTCAGTCCCTCTATTTTTAACAGTTCTATATAAAGCTGCTGTTTCAATAGCTGCATTTTTTCTAAAATTTGCTAGTCCTTTTCCAATATTTGCAGCTCCTCTACCAACATTTCTAGCTGTTGTACCTAAATTTTTAGCCTGATTTATTAATACTCCAGTAGTTGCCATTGCCATTGCCACAGAAGTTTTATTATTATCATCTTTGAAATCAAATATATTTCTTATAATTTTCTCGCCTTCTTTTATAAATCTTATCATTATAATTGCAACTAAAGCATGTGATAATTTTTCTATATTATCTGCTGGTTGAGCTAATAAATTAAATGCAGTATCTATCAAACACATATATATAATACAATGAAATGGTTGTATTAAAATTGTAAAAACAATTTCTTTTAACCATAAATTCAATGCTTGAGCTTTTCCATCTCCCATTTTATCTATTGAATATGTTATTGTTACTAATGGAGAAATAATAATTAAAAAAGCAACTTTTAACATACGATTAAAATAAGAAACTATAATTCCAAAAGTTTGCCATATAAGCATGATGTAAATAATTGTAGCACCTATATTATCCAAATTTGCCAAAAATAAGTGTTCTCCTGCAATATCTCTTATTTCTTTATACGTATTTGATACATTAGTATTATCAACACTATTTTCTATAACACTTACAATAGAATTATTTACTGTTATTACAAAAATAATTATATAATGTAGTAGAAAAACAAGCGCTAAACTACACACCCAATCTACTAACATCTTTTTATACATAGCTCTATCTGATGCAACTGTTGATATTGCCATTCTTATTCCTACATATATTAAAATTACAAGTAAAATTGATGCAGCAATTATCCTCATTATATAATACCATGATGCAACACTTGTTCTCATTGTATTAATAAAATTTGATTCTGTTCCTATGTCAAAAAAATTAATATCTACTAATTTTACTTTATTAAAAAATATATCAAATGGTGTGATTGTGGAAGTATCTACAGATGAATCTGTTGCACCTTCTGTATATGCTACTAATGCTGAAAACTTGTCTATTGCCCACCCTGCACCTAAAGCAAACCATCTCATTGGTGATGTTAATATTCCAACAACTAATCCTAGGACGTCTGTAAATGTATAAATTATATCATCTACTATTGTACTAGTAGCAGCATAAGAAGACATAATACAATAGTTACTAATTATAATTGTTATTAATAAAATTATTACTAACTTCTTTAATACTCTCTTCACAATCTCACCTTCTTTCTTTATTATCTTTTATATCTAGCATACATTGCTTTAGTATCTTGGAATCTAGTTATTTGACTCTGTAATAAATTATATCTAGGATTATCCATGCTCATACTATTAACTTCATTTTGAGCTTCCTGTAAACTTCTTTCTAATTCCATTTTTATATCGTCTTTTATCTCTTTTTTTACATCAACATATTGTCTTTCCAAATCTGCTAAAGCTCTAGAAATCATATCCGTATTTGCTCTATCTATATCTTTCTCAATTTCTTTTAATGTACTTTGATCTAGACCTTCATCTAATAATTTTTGCATTTCCTCTTTCTTTTCTCTTTTTAATTCATCTAAAAGGGCTCTTAAATCACTTTCACTTGTTACAACAGCTTCTTTTCCGGCTATTTCCATATTTGTATCATAATTATCTGAATCTAATACAGCGCTGCTTACTGTTTCTGCTATACTTTCGTACTCTGTATTAATATTACCTCTACCATTTATATTTGTAGAACCAATATCTATTTCTCCTTCATATTGTTCTCCACTAGAACTATTATCTGGTACAAATCTTCCCATAGCTTCTCCAATAATAGTATCTGCTTCTAAGCCTATATCTCCAGCTGCCTGTATTGATTGATATATTTGACTTTCATTTGTAAAATCTGCTAATTTTTGTGTAGATTTTCTAACATTAGACAAAGACGTATTTGAATCATTGGTAGAATCTATTCCTACTGAATTTAAAGCATAATTTATTATATCATTTGTTCTTGATGGATCAGCTTTTATTCCACCTTCAATTATATTTTTAATATTCGTTTTTAATTTTCCTTTTATTCCAGCATGTTCTAAAGATTTTTCCAGTTCATCCATAATTTTACTTAATTCCTGATTAGCTCTATCTTCATCAGAAAACATTTGCATTATTTTGGCTGTTCTTGAACTCATTTCAGCAGCATTCTTTACTCCTAACGCTTTAAAATTTTGATTTATGCTATCAGCAATTGTTTTTGAACTACTATTCATAAATCCTTGAGATCCTTTATACATTGCAGCTCCTGCCATAATACCTGTTAAAATACTATCATTTACTCCTGCTACACCAGAACCAACTGCAACACCTAATCCTGCGGAAATTGTTGCTTTTCCTAGTCCGCCTAATGCTTTTAATGTTTCTGATTGACCAACTGCAGATTTGAAAGAATTTATTTTTCCTTTTGCACCTGAAATAAATTTTCTAGGTTTACTATTTTGAGTTCTTCTTTCTTTAGCTATATTTAATCTTGCAATTGATCTTGCTTCATCATCAGAGATGTAACCACCATAATCATTTTTTATCTTCTGCGCTCTTTTGTTAACTTCACCATTTAATTTTTCTTCCTGAGCAGCTTTTAATGCTGCCACTTTTGAAATTTCTCTTCCTTTAGCTATACTTTCTTTCTGTATTCTTTCAGCTCTTTCTTGTATATCTTTTCCCTTGTCACCATATTTTTTATTAATTTTAGCCGCCTTTTTCTCATTTGACTTTATTCTTACACTCTCTTTAGCCTCTGCATAAGTTCCACTTCTTCCTTCGTTAGTTAACCATCTTCTTCCTAAAGCTAAAGCTCCAATTTTCATTCCTCTAGCTGTTGATACTGTATTTCCTACAAAATTTCTTGTATTATTTATTGCAGATCTAGCCCCTTTACCAATTCCTTTAGCATTATTTAAAGCTAAACCTGCAACTGCTAAACCTGCACCTAAAGAACCTGTTCCATCATCTTCAAATCTAAATATCTTTCTAACAAGGTTTTCAGCATCCTTAACAAATTTTACACATAATAAAGAAATTATTGCAACAGCTATAGTTTCTCTTGATACTCCATTTCCTTGTTTCTCTATTAATAAAGATAGTGCTATATTTATAAAACACATATATATAATACAATGTACAGGTTGCATTAAAATAGTATATACAAATTCCTTTAGCCATGCACCTAATGCTTGAGCTTTTCCGTCTCCCATTTTATCTATTGAGTATGTTAATGTTATAAGGGGTGATATAATTACTAAAAAAGCTGTTTTCAACATACGATTAAAATAAGATATTAAAAGTCCAAAAGTTTGCCATACTAACATACAAAAAATTATAGTTGCTGGAATAGATTCTAAATCAAACACTCTTAGTGCCAATTGCTGAATATACGCATATGTATTACTGATCGTTTCAGAATTTACCGTTAATGAAACAGCATTTACAAGTGCATTGCTTATAGTTATTGTAAATATAATAATATAATGTATAAGGAATATTATAGCTAAACTACAAACCCAATCAACTAACATTTTTTTGTACATTGCTTTGTCCGTAGCAACTGTTGATATTGCCATTCTTATTCCTACATATATTAATACAACCAATAATATTGATGCAGCTAATATTCTTAAAATATAGTACCATGTTGCTATACCAGTTCTAATTGTATATATTAAACTACCTTCTTCTATTGAAGAAAAATCAAAGAAATTTACATCTAAAATAGCTACTTTATTAAAAAATATATCAAATGGTGTAAGAACAGTAATATTTTGAAATGGACCTAAATTTACAGTACTTGCAGCATCATTAGCTCCTTCAATATAAGCAACCGAAGCTGTGAGTGTATTAATTGCTATACTTGCAGCTATTGCAACAAATCTAACTGGCCAAGTAAATAAGCCTACAACTGAACCAAAAAAGTTAGCCAATTTTTCTTCAAAAGCATCCATCATTCCTGGTTTATCTTCAGCATAAACATCAGACATAAGAAAATTATTCAATGTCAAAATTATTAACATTATTATTAGTATTTTCTTAAATACTTTCTTCACAGCTCGTTTTCCTTTCATTTTAATAATTGTCGTTTATAAATTTTTTTATATCTGCTATTGGTCCTGCCAAAGTAACATTCCTTTCAGCAGCTTGCATTGCAGCTTTTTTAGTTTTTAAATCACTCATTTGTTTTTCTATCTTCTTTTCCATACCTTTAATATCCTCGAATTCATCTCTTATTTTTTTATCGCTTGTTAAGTGATTTTTTTTCAAATATTCTTGTATACCATCATCAAGTGCTGTTCCTGATTTTGCAACTCCATTATTATCAAATAATTCTCGATTTTCTCTTTTAAAATTTTCAATCATATTCTTTTCTTGCTCTATTTGTATTCTGTTTTTTTCATAATCTAACTGTTCTTTATAAAAATCAACTGTTTTAGCACTTTTTTGTTTTATAGCATCTTTATATGAATTTGAACCTTTCTTCAGTTCTAATTCTTCTTTTGTAAAATCATTAATACTTTCTAATTCTTTTCTCATCAATAACATTTGAACAATTTCACTAGCATCATCTGGAGTAAGTGAAATAATTTCATCCTCATTATATCTTAGTGCTTTTCCTTCTTTTAAAGAATCTATTATACTATCTGCTGAATCATGATCTGCAATATCTACATTTAAAATTTGGTTTAGCTTTTCTGCTCTTTTTTTCTTTTTTATCTCTAATGTTTGCTCTGCATATTCTGCTCTGTCTCCTCGTTTTGAAGTAACCATATCAGAAATTTGCATTGTATCAACATAATCTTTTATTTGGTCACTACTACTATTTTTTATACTTTTAATATATTCATCTGCCCTTTTTGCTATTTTTTCTTTTTCTTCTTTAGTTTTTCTCGCTAGTCCATCTTGAGATCCTTCTTCTTGCTTTATAAAATCTTTTTTCATTTGTTCTAAAATATCTGATAATTTAATATCAGTTTTATTTTTGGATACTTTTTTGAAAGCTTTTTCTATACTACTTTTCTCTGGATTATCTCTTAATGTTTCATCAGCTATAACCCCTAATTTCTTTTCATTAAATTCTTTTCTTCTTTTAATTGCATTTAAAATATTATCTTCTTGACCTTCTCCTATCTTTTCATTTTTTGCAATAATATTAGCATCTTTTAACTTGCCTTCAATTAATGATCTAAAATTCTTTCTATTATCATTATCGTTCAAATCAATTTGTGATAAATCAATTTCATCTAACATATTATCAATAACTTTGTTAATATTTTTTATATCAGAATCTGTTAATTTCCTGCTTTTTTTCTTTTGCAAAATTTGTATATCTCCATTTTGAATACCTGAAGCAGAACCACTATCACCTAAATGTTGTCTATCTATAACTTTTCCAGTAGTTGGATCATAATCTTTACCTTCAGAAGCATATTTTTCTACTAATTTTTGTTGTAAATAATCAAGTTGCTTTTGTATAGCTGTATCTTCAACTTTTACAAGTTTTTTTGTTATTGGATCTCTTTTGTATCCTAATTCTGCCATAGCTTTTTCATCATAATTACTATCATATCCATTTTTAATCAAACCAGCTCTGGCCATAACAAGATTACTTTGATATGTCATTGCATCTTTTACAAATTGTTGTTGTTGTTCTCTCATCTGTTTTACTGAATGTTTATTAATTGTACTTAAATTATCACTTAATGCTGTATTTTCAATAAATCTTCCTGTAAACATTCCTGCTATTCCTGCTCCAGCTAAAGGTACTGCTGCTATTCCTGCCCCAGCAACTAATCCTGCTGCAGCTGTACCTCCCATTGCTTTTGCTGAATTAGCAAAGTTTCTCTTGAATTTTGATCCATAATCTTTTTTTAGTCCTGATTGTAATTCTTTATAAAAATCTGGATGATCATTTTTAAGCTTACTAGCCATTACACTATTCATTTCTCTTCTTGCTCTTGACAAAGCTGATTTTTGAACATCTATCATAGAAGGAGTTGAAAATCTAGAAAATCCATATCTTCCTTTATATTTCTTATTTTTTGAAGGTTTTTTAAATGTCTTACCTGATAAAGCTGAACCAGCTGTTAAAAGTCCCATGCCTAATGTAGGATGCGCAATCAATGTTCCTGCTCCAAAGAACATCATTGCCATTCCGCCTAGACCGTTTTTCATAGGATTTAATATTTGCTCTTTAAGTAACTTTTTATCTTCATCAGAAAATCCAAGTAATTTGCTAGCTCCTAATTGACTATATAATCCGTCACCATTTGAAATCATTTTACCTTTCATCGCATCATAATATTTTGTTCCAAATACACCATCTTTTAATTTTCCTAAATTGCTTAAAGATAAATAGCTTCCTTTAGCATTTTTTGTAAAGCTAAAATGATTTTCTATATCAACTAATTGTTCTATATGACCTTTTACTATATCTTTTGTAGAAGGAAATCCTTTTTCTTTATATGCTGTATATTCTTTCATTGCTGCTTCATATTTCTTTTCAGCAGCAGTTCTTTCAATAGTTCCTGGTTTTGTTGCATTTACTTCACTTAATGCTGCTTCTACATCCGCTCTTAACTTTCCTTCTCCTTGTTCCATTAATGTTGCCATAGAAGTGTGTTCAACTGGAATTCCTCTTGCATTAACTTGAGCCCCAGTTGAAGAAGTTCCTGAAGTTGGATTTCCGTCACTTGAATTACTTCCACCACCTGAATCTTGTGAATTAGAATTTCCGCTATCGCTAGGTGATGAATCTATTTGATTATCATCTCCATTTCCTCCAGTAATTTTATTTTTTATTCCTTTTCCAACTTTTACAGCTCCTGCAATTCCTAATACACCACCTGCAGCTGCAACTTTTCCAACACCTTTAACAGCTTTTCCATATGGAGAATTCATTAAAGCTCCAGCAAGTGGTTTAGCACCAGCATATAAACCAACTGCTGTATCTAAGTTTTGTTTCATTTTTTCTGCATTACCAGCTTCTGCTGTATGTCCTACTAAACTATCACCATCACCAAATTTAAATATTTTTCTAAAAGTAGATTCTGCTTTTAAACTGAAATTCATTAATATTAATGCAACAATAATTCCAGGAATTGATTGTAATGATAATATTAAAGCTGATGAAATAAATACACCATAAATAATTGCATGTACACTCTGTATGATTACATTCATTACATACTCTTTCATCCAAATTTTTAAACTTGATGATTTGCCACTTAATACTTTTTGTAGAGCATATGCTACACCAACTGGTGGTCCCATAAGTGTTAAAACTAAAACTGTTAAGTATCTTTGTATATAAACAATAGAATATCTAATTGCAAAATAAACTAAAGTCATATACATTAACATACCTGATAAACCATTTGTAAGTTTTGGATCATAAGCTCTAGTTCTTACAGCTTCATATATGTCTATTTCTATTTCTTCATTGCTTTTTTCTACTCCTTCATCTCCCTCTGCTTTTTCTGATAATTGTTTCATTTGAACGCTATTCACATTATCAGCAGACTCAGATATTATATCCACTAAAGATTCATTTATATTTATTATAAATAACATTATGTAATGTATAGAAAATACAATAATTGCTCCAACAAGCCAATCAACTAACATTCTTTTGTAAACAGCTTTTTCTGAGGCTATTGTTGATACAACCATTTTAATACCAACACCTATAAGGACTACCAGCATTATTGCCATTGAAAGAATTCTTAAAATGTAATACCAAGTTGCTACAATTTTCTTTAATTGAAGAACTATAGGATCAATACCATCTGGATCTTCTGCATTTAATAATGCTAACATATATCTATGACATGCATCACATGTTCCTCCACACTCCGTACAACAAGTGAAAGTTGACCCTTCTTGCTTACAACATTCTGCAACTTTTTTATTACATTTTTCACATATTAAAATTTTCCCTGTCCCACTTACTGTTTTATCATACTCATTTGATAAATCAAAAAAATTAATATCAAATGCAGGAACTCTATTATATACTATAGCTTGTACTGTTAAATTATTAGTTGAATCTGTTATGGAAGTTAAATCTGTATTACTCATACCATCTACTTCTTCACCAGCAACATTAACTCCAACTGTTGATTCTAATCCCCAAGTCAATAATTTTTCTATTAAAGCTGTCCATCCAACAAATACCATTCTGAAGCCCATAGTTATAATTCCCAATAACCAGTCAGCAATTTGTCCAATATTATCAAGAAGCCACGCAAAAATTCCCTCTTTAACCGTATATGTACCTTTTGTAGTACCTGAATAATAAAATTCTCCTTCTTTTAAATCCAGTTTAGCATAAGATGCTGGAGTAGCTAAAAACATTATTAATATAGATACTGTTATAATTATTAATATAATTTTTTCGCAACTCTTTTTTAATCGCACCATATTCTACTTCCTTTCTAAAATATTAGACATTAATTTGTTTATCATCATATTTTAATATTCCGTTATCATATTCTTTTAACTCGTATGTATCATTTCCTTCTAGTAATCTTCGTACACTTCCATCTATTAGACTATATATGTATATTCCTTTTCCTTCTTTTGAATATATAAAATTGTCATTATTAATCCACATATAATAATCCATACTATCATTTAACTCTCTATTTGGATTATCTTCTGATAAAGATATAAATTTCATACCATAGATATTTTCATTTATATCTGTCATTGGATATATTTCATATCTAAAACTTTCCCCAATCAAAGCTTTTTGGTCATCTTCTAAACTTTCCTTAAAATCATTGCATTTTTCTGTTTGCTCTATAATCTTGTTTACTCTTCTTTTTTCAGCTTCAAATACTGCATCTATTTGTAGTCTTGAAACAAAGTTCGTATTTTCTAAATACTCTTGAATTCTAGGCAAAGTACTCTTAATATTATTATACACCAAAATTCCGCTTATGTCATCATAATTTAGCTTAATTTCTATACCTTTAAGAGGATATGCAATAAACATTGTATTTTCTGTATACTCATATTCACTATAATCTGGCCAAATATATGTAAGTTCATTCATAAAGTCTAAAAAGTCTATCTTTTCAGCTATAAATCTATCTGATAACTCAAAAAAATCTTCAATATCTACATCTGGATTTCTATATATAGAAATCTCTTCATTTGTAAAAAATACATACATTTCATTTCCTTTATATCCTATAATTCCCAATTTCTCATCTTCAAAACTAGGCTTTCCAAGAGTTACTTCTACATTTGCTAAATCTATTCCTGGAAATAAGTCGTTAATTACATTTTCACTATATTTTTTATTAAAAATTATATTATATATCTTATTTTGAATTGTTTTTACTTTTATTCCTTCATCAAAATATATATAATATTCATCAAAAATACTTTCTCTCGTTCCAAAATTTATATTATTATCCCAGTTATTATTTATACATGATTGCAAAATTGGTGAATTAATAACAAATTCTGTCGATTTTATTTCTACATACTTTTTCATACTAATTTGTGAATCCATATATATAAAGTAATCTTCAATATCATTAATTATAATTGATTCAATTTTATTATTTTCGCATACAACTTTTATCGTAATTTCATTCTCTAAATCAATCATTTTAAAACTTTTATATCTAATTACTTTAGCCACTTCTTCTATTAAAGTATTATAATAAGTTTCGTTACTATTATCATTTTCATCATAAGGCAATACCTTGAACTTCAAAAAAATATCTAAATAATATTCAGTTTCTTCACTTTCTGACTCTGATATATAAGTTGATTCATAATATTCAATTACATCTTTTACACTTCTTAAACTACTATAAGAAAGCTCATTATTTTTTTGTTCTTTACTTAAAGTTGATAATAAGAATTGACATAAAAGCAAAATAAAGATTACAACAAATAAAACTATTATTGTTTTTTTATAGTTTTTTTTATTGTAATCTTTATATTGTTCTTCTTTCATCTATTATTCCTTCCCTAGTAAAATCAATTTTCTATTTACTACTTTCTCTTCTTTGGATTTCATACTTTTTTACTAAATCATCTGTACTATAAGATATTTTACCATTTTTTACCATTTCTTTTGTCATATCTGTAAAATAATAATTGCTATATAAAGTTATCCCTTTAGGATTATTGTCTTCTATTTTTATTTCAATTCCTCGTGTTGGAAAAATCATAGTAGCTTTTTTTATATCTTTATCATATTCTAAAACATCATAAGATAGCATTTTTTCAGAAAGTTTTGTGATAAATTTATCTAAATCTTTATTATTTAAATACTCTTCTAATAATTTTTCAAAAGTATCGTTTCTTCTATATGAATATCCATATACAGATGTTTCATCACCATAAAAGAAATAATATAAATTATTACTTCTATATCCTAAATATCCATCACTCAAACTTCCAAATGTATTGTCATTATGTAACTCATATATTTTTGTTAAAGGCGTATCAGATTCTACATCTGTAAGTATACTATATCCATAATCTTCAGAAAAAATAATATTCATTACAGAATCATTTGGAGCAAGTTTTAATTTAATAGTTCCATTTTCATAACTAATATACCCATTTTCTGATTCTTTTCCTTCATCCAAATATTCTTTTATACTTGATAAAAACATTTGGTTAGAAACTAATCTTTCTAAATATCCATTCTGGACATATAATGCCGATGGCTTAACTATTTCTGATTTTTCCACTTTAGTATATGAATTTCCATCAGATTGTTCATAAAAATTTTCTAAATCGTTGATAAGAATAATATGTGAGTCAGTTTCATTATTAAATTTTGCCATTAAATCAATTTTTTTCTCTTCATCTATCACTTCGAAATTTTCTAATGGAAAAAATATAGTTAAGTCATTAGCTAAATTATAAAAAAAATCTTTATTGCTATTTCCATTTTCATCATATAAATCTTTAGCAAATATTACATAAATAGTATTTCCATCCTGCTTTATAAACTCAGATTCATACTTTTTTATAACATCTTCTATTGTTTGAGGAGAAGTTTCTTCTGTCACAAAACTAACATTGTTATTACTATTTGCATCTTGTTTTTTTAAATAATATTGCAAAACAATTAGTAAACATAGAACGCAGAAAAATAATGCTATCAAAAAAATTAAAAATATTTTAATTCTTTTACTTCTGCCATTCATATATTATCCTTCTTTCTTCATAAATTTATTTACACCTCTTAATGTTACAAGTCCTTTCATATCAAATACGACTTTTACCATTCTTTCAACTGCTCCCATTGCCATTAATAATGCTAAAGCAACTAATGGAGAAGATGCAGCAATAGAATTTGCTGTTAATACAAATATCAAATAAATTAATGCATGCAATGGTTGTATTAAAACATTTACTAAAAATTCTTTCATCCAAGTAGAAAATGCCTGTGCTTTTCCATCTCCTGCTTTATCAATTGAATATGTTATTGTTATTAATGGAGAAATAATTATTAAGAACCCTACCATTAGTAGTCTTTTCATATATAGCCAAATAAATTTAATCTCCATAAATAATAAACACCAATATATTATAGACCATAATGTAACTTCTAATCCTGATCCGTCAAATACCATTTGTAATGTTGTTTCTCTTATTGTATCCTCAAAAATATCAAATTCTTGTGCTGTTCCATCTATAGTTTGACCTAATAATTGACATCTAATATTATAAAATATTCCTGTAACAATTTCTCCAAATGTTATTATTGCACTAATAATATAAAGCATAAGAAACATTATTATTATACTTTCTATCCAGCTTACTAACATTTTTTTATATCTTGCTTGTTCTGAAGCTACAGTAGACATAGCCATCCTAATTCCAATATAAATTAATACAAGTAATCCTATCGCCATTGCTATTATTCTACAAATATAATAAACACCAGTAATACCTTCCTTAATTTTAATATTACTATTACTTGCATTTATTTCAACATCACCAACCTTATAAGTTGGATCTGTATTAAAATAGTTTGTATTAAATAGTGGAACTCTATTAAATACAGCTCTATCAATAGTAAAAAAATAATTAAATTTATCTGTTTCTTGCGGTGTATTTTCAGTAGAATATGTTATTTGTGCTAAAATCAAATCAATTTGTAAAGCTATTGCAACATTTATAAGTCTTGCCAAAATACCAGTAATAAAACCTATAATAGATGTTCCAAAACTTAATGCATTTGTTGCAACTTTTGTTTCACTATCCTGAGTTTGCGAAACTTCACCCTCTTCTATTAAATCCCCTAAAACTTCATTACTTATTGGTGCAGAACCTCCAAGTGGATGATCCGTTTCTTCAGAATCTGTTGCAGTTCCTGATGGCTCTGCATAAACACCATTACAAAATATGAAATTAAAAATCATTAAAACTACTAATAAGCAGCTTATACATTTTTTCATATAAAATCCTCTTTTATTGTTTTCCTTCTGCTTCTCTTCTAGCTTTTTCTAATGCAGCTTGTTTTGTTAAGTTTGTTTCAACGAATTCAAATTCTTTCTTAGTTGGTTGAATTGCAAGTATTGCTGAATCTCCACCAACTTTTAAAAGTCCCTCACCTCTATTACATGTAATCAAAAATCCAGCTTCACCTTCACTAAGTTTAAATACTTCTCTTAAGTACTCTATTTCTGATTTATCTTGAGCTAGGAATAATTTTGTTTCTGATGAAGTTAAAACCGCTTGAACTTCTTGTTTTTCATAAAAATCTTGGAATTTTTGTGAAATAACAGCAAGAGAAACATTTCTTTTTCTAGCACGTCTAGCCATTGTATTTAAGAAATCAACAGCTTCTGGATATGGTAAAAGCATCCAAGCCTCATCAACTAAAACTCTCTTTTTAGCAGCCTTTGCTTTATCTTCACTATTTTTCTTAACATATTTTTCCCAAACCCAAGAAAGCATTATTTGTTGTGCAAGAGGTCTTGCAAATCTTTCCTCAAGTTGTGAAATATCTATATTTATGAAAGGAACACCGTCTAATAGTTCGAATGTTGATTGTCCATCAAAATAAGCCATTTGACCTTGATATTCTCTAACATATTGTTTCATAACTTTTACCAAATAACTATAGTGGAAACGATAATCTTGATTCTCGTTTTCTTGTGCTTTTCTGCAAATTCTCTTATACCAAGAACCTATTGTAGGCATTTCTTTCTTAGTTCTTCCCAAATAATTTTCAGCAATATTAACTTTTCCACCATTATCATCTCTTGTATACAAACTTTCCACATTGTTTGTTATACCTAAAGCAGCATATTCTTCTGCAACTGCTTCAGAAATTATTTGTTTTGTAAGCTCATTTACTTCTTGGCTTCTTGTACTACCTCTAGCCATTGTAAGTAATCCATTTGTAACATCTTCTACTTTATTTTCAACACTTAAAACTGTTCTTTCTTTTCCTGTTATTTCATCTTTTACATTTTCAGGTTCTATATCAAAAAGGTTTATAACTGTTTTTGAGTTAGGACTTAAAGTAACGTTAACCCCACCTAAAGCTTCAGCAACAACACCATACTCACCTTCAGCATCAAGAGCTAAACTTTCTATTCCCATTAAAACTGCTGAACGAGCTGTTATTGTTTTTATTGTAACAGATTTACCAGCACCAGACTTACCAAATATAACCATATTATAATTAGTTAATTTAGGACTAAAATTATCATATAGAATTGGTAATCCTGTTTGTTTATTAAATCCTAAAGGTATACCATTTTCATGTCCAACTTCTGATGTAAAAAATGGAAATACTGTTGACATAGCTCTTCTGTCAAATGTATGTGACTTTGTAATTTTATTATCTGCAAAAGGCATATTACTTCTAAAAGCTTCATCTTGCATAGCCCAAGCTGGTTTGATATCAATAAGATTTTTTGACATCTCACTTGTTAATAATTCTGTATACTTTTCTAGTTCATCCATGCTATAAGCAAAAATTGTCGCAATAATTGATGAATCAAATAATTTATTAAATCCTGCGGCTATAGCATCACGAAGTTCTTCTGCTTCCATTCTTTTTTGAGCTATAACTCTTTCTCTGTTTATATCACCTCTGTCTAAAGCTACTATTCTTTCAGATTCAAGTTCATTAATTGTCCTATTTAAATCTTGTTGTGATGTTGCTTCACTAACTGGATTTATAAAAACAGAAACATTTAAATCTCCAAATGTATACATTCCTCTTAAAAATTCTGGGAAAGTACACATTCTAGGCAAATTTGCAACTATCATACTTCTTGCATATCTAGTTCTTGCAGAAGATATTTCTATATGATTTGTATAACTCGCATCAATTCCACCTGGAGCAATTAGTCCTTTTATTGTTTTTTCATTTTTTTTGAAAACACTTTCTTCTTCTTTTTTTATACTCTCAATTTCGTTAGTGGTTTCTACTTTTTTCTTTCCAAACATTTTTTATCCTCCCTTTTCATTAGTTCTCTAATCTTCTTCTTTTAACTACTTTCTTTTTAGGAGCTGCTGGTTTAGCCTCTTCTATTTGAGGTGTTTCTTGTTTTCCAGAGTTCTCAACCTCTTTTTTGGCTAATTGATAAACTCTTGGATCTAATTGTTTTTCGTATGTATCAAGTAATTCATTTGCTTTTTGTTTAATCTTTTCTTCTTTACTTATTGCAAGTTCCAAGTCTTCTATTTGTTTTTGTCTATCAGCTTTTAAAATACTGTCTGTTGCCATATCAATAGCAGCAATATTAATTTCTTGGTCAAGTTTTTCTTGTTTCTTTTGTAATACATCTTTTCCAGTACTATATAATGCATCATATTGAGCATCTAATGCTTTTGATAATTGTAATAATTCTGCTTCATCTCTGTTATAGGCAATATATAATAATTCTGCTAATTCTTCTGAATCTAGTATAGAACTTGTTATTTGAGATGTACCTAAAGCACTCGCTATATTTTGGCATCTTGTATAAAGTTCTGAAAAGCACATATTATAAATTTCTTCTTTAGAATATTTATCAAGACCACCACCAATTTCTGCTGAATAATAAGAAACAACAACATAAGTTCTTTGTTGAAGAACATTTTTATTTGAACTCAATTTTTCAACATAATCTGTAATGTTTATACCATATTCTAAAATATTTATTTTTCTTCTTTTTTCAAATTCTAATTTTTCCTTTAAAGCTTTATTTCCTTGTGTTTGTGCTTGTGCAATTTTAGCATCTAATTTGTCTATTTCAATAGTTAAATTATCAACTCTTGATTTATATTCTTCAATAATATCTCTTAAATTTAAAGTTCTACTTTGAATATATAATTGAATAGGAAATCTTAAAGTATTTAAAAATTGTACGAAACCTTCTTCAACAGAAATTTTTTCTTGTTCAGACATCAAATCATAGTTGACACCATTACATTGTAAAATCATAACATACTGAGTACCATTTTTTCTTACAATCATGTTATCAACTATTTCATCAAATTCCATAAATTCAAATATTGATTCTCTAGTTAAATTTCCTGTGAATTTACCATAATTTTGATCTATTTTTTTCTGATTATCTTTTGAAGTGTCTTCTATCATTGTATCTGTTTCTTTTTCTTGTTTAACTTTCTTTGGTTTCATTAAGTACAAGTAAACACAAACAAGAGCAATCATAATAAAAACAATTATCCAAATACCCATTTGAAGCAAAAGAATTGTTTCGCTATTTCCCATCTATTTTTCCTCCTTTGTATATGTATACATCTTTCTATTTTTCTTGAATTTCATATATCTTAAAATTATTTCTCCAATTGGTTCTCCACCTATTTTTTTAGTAATTGGAATAGCAACAATAGTTGGAATTTTAAGAGCACCAACAGCAAATCCAACTAAAGCAAAAAATGCCATAATGCCAATTCCAATAGGAGTCATGTTTAATGCCTTAAAAACAAGAAAAAATATTGAGCCAACCATAGCTCCTACTGCTGTTGTGATTAAAGATTTTACTGTAAATATATATAATATTCTAGATTCACCTCTATAATTACGAGGTATATAATATGTTCCCATTATCAATTCCTCCTTTAAAATTGAGATGCAACTTGCATAACAAGTTTCCAAATTGAATATGCCCCAAATATTACCATTCCAGATACAACAACACCAATTAGTTGAACCTTTAACTTAGCTTGTGCTTCTGGACCTGCTGTTAAATACTTAATTCCCATATAAGTAGTTACTGCAACCATTACACCTGCGCCAATCATTGTTAAAATTTGTCCTAGTCCTTTAAACTCATTAGCTATATTGGTATAATCAATATTTCCTTCTGCTGCCTCTGAACCCTTATTAATAAAGTTTTTGGCTTGTGATTCCATATTTGATAATAATGAGCTTCCATCTCCTGCTGCGTTTGTATAATTAAAATTTATTAATATTAAAAAAATTGCAATAAAACTTATGCATATCTTAAAAAAAAGATTTTTTCTTTCTCTCATTTGTATATAATTTCCTCCTTATCCAATACGCCTATTTATACTATTATAATAATTATACTTAAACAGATTTTTTTTTTCAACAATTTTATTCAATATTTGATATTTTTAACACAAATGTAATAAACATTTTCATACAAAATATGTAATATATTAGTAAAATTTTTAAATAATAATATAAAAAAGTAAATACTAAAAGTATTTACTTTTTTATATTATTATTTACAGTTAACGATTTTTTCATTTTAATTTAACACTTTTGAAAATTCTTCTACTGCAGCTATTAAATTAACTGCTCCAAATAAAAGAACACATCCAATTAATATTGGCATTATACTCTTTTTTACATCTGCTTTTTCTCCTGGACTTGCTAAAATATATTTTATACCTAATAATGTAATTACGATAATTGATAAACCAGAACCAACAACTTGCATGATACCGATAACATTATTTATTACATTTCCCACTCCCGTACCAGTAGCTGTTGCAGCATTACTCGTTCCTTCCATTGCGGTAATTATAGAATCAACTCCATCATCAGCATATACTGAATAAAAATCAAATATCATACTAAATAATATAATTATTGTTAGCACATAAATAATTTTCCTCATATTTACTCCTTATTTTTTTATTTTATTGAATTATCTATAAAATTCTTAATTAATGATGTAATGCCTGATGCACCAAATAAAATTAAAGCACCTATTACATAAGTTGTAGCATATTTCTTTATGTCTGCTCTATCGCCTGCTGAAGCAATTATATATTTACAAGCTATAACAATTAATATGATTACAGCTACAGCTGCTCCTATTGTTCTAATAATATCTAATATACTAGATAATATTTTTATAGCTGAGGTTTGAGCATTTGTAGCAGATCCTGTAATTTCACCTGAAAATTGACTAACCACACTAGCATCTACAAATATATTAGAAAATAATGTTAAAATACAAATGATTAAAAATATAATTTTACCAGTTTTCTTACTTTTTTTCATTGTTCCATCTCCTAATCACACCATATTTTCTTAGCTATTAAAAGTATTTGACAAATCCACTAGAACTCCTAGTATTCCAGTTACTCCAAACAAAACAAATGCACCTATAACGTAAGCAACTGCATGCTTTTTAATATCTGCTCTATCTCCTGGCGAAGATATCATATATCTCATTGCAATAACCAATAGCATTATTACTGCTATAGAAGCTGCAACAATTCTAATTACACTAACTGCTGCTCCTGCAGTTGAATTCACTAAATTTGTAACTTTTTCTGTTCCTTCTGCTGTTGGATTTTCAAAAGCATTAACATTTAAGCCATTTGCTGCAAAAACAAAGTTATTTGTATAACATATACTAATAAAACAAATTATACTAATTAATAAAAATTTCTTTAATTTTTTTCTTATTGGTTTAATTTTCATGTTATTACTCCATTCAAAATTATATATTTAAATATATTTAAAATTAACTTATTACACTAGAGAAAGAAGAAATAATTCCTAAAATACCAACTACTGCAAATAAAATTATTGCTCCAACTACATAAACAACCGCACTCTTTTTAATATCTGCCTTTTCACCTGGAGCTGCAGACATATATTTCATTGCTAAAACTAATAACATTGATACTGCCACACACACTCCTATAATTCTAATGGAAGTTATAACTGTAGCTGTAACATTTGTTACTGCATTACTAGCTCCAGTTGTTTTATCTGTTTCTGTATTAGTTAAAGCTTGTTTCATAGCAGCTTCATAACCGCTTGCAAAAACTTGATTAATACTTGATATAACAGTAAACATTATTGCTATTAATAATACAATAATTAAAACTTGTTTTTTTATTTTGTTCATTATAAAATCCTCCTAAAATACCTCTTATGCTGCTTTTACATTAGATGCAAAACTTTGAATTATACCTAAAATTCCACTAGAAGCAAACATTATTACAGCACCAACTATGTATACAACAGCATGTTTTTTGATTGTTGCTCTATCACCAGGAGCTGAAACCATATATTTTATTGCTAAGACTACAAGCATTGTAATGGCTACCCCAACACATACAACTCTAACGATTGTAATTATAGCTTGAGCTATATTGTTAACAGAACTACTTACATTAGAAGAATCTGTTGCACCTGCTTGAGTATTTATTTTAGAGTTCCAATCATATCCAAATACCGTTGTACTATGAATTATAGTAAATAGTAAGGCAAAAACTAAAACTACAGATATTATTTTTTTGAACTTCTTCATAGTTAAGTCCTCCTTTTTTAAATTCTAACATCCTAATTATATTATAACATTTTTAATATTTTTTTTCAATAATTTATATTTCATATAAATCTATCTTAACCTATAAGTTTCATTTTGTAAATACTATTTTTCGACTTTATTATTTATAAGTTCTTTATTATTAATTTAGTTGTACTTAAACTTTACTAAATATTTAATTCTTTAATCCTGTTTGTAAATTTATTATTATAATTTTTTAATAAAACAAATAAAAAAGAATGCTTAAAGCATTCTTTTTTATTTGTTTTATTAAATTCAAAATTACTCAGCTGCTTGAACATTTTGAGCAAAGTTTTTAACGATTCCTAAGATACCACTAGCTGCAAATAATACAACTGCACCAACAACATAAACTACTGCATGTTTTTTGATATCTGCTTTATCTCCAGGAGCTGCTGATATGTATTTAATAGCTAATACAATTAACATAATAATAGCTACACCAACACCAACAACTTGAACAACTGTAATTGCAGCACCAATTATGTTATTAAGACTTTTGGCTGCACCTGAAGTATCTTGTGCTCCTTCTGTAACTGTACCTTCACTGATATCACTAAAAGACATTGTAGCATTTACGTGAGTTGAAAGTGAAGCAATCATTAAAACTGCTACTAAAGCTATAACTAAAGCTTTAATTACATTTTTTGTCATAATAAAATCCTCCTTTTACCATACTTAAATATATTATATACCTTTTTTTGACTTTTATCAACAAAAATTTTAGTATATATTAACTTAATTTCATATTAGCATATATATTTTTTTTTGTAAATATCTTTTTAAAAAAACTTGTAAGATATTAGTAATACATATATAATAACATTATATATGTTATTTAAGGAGTTTTTATGAATAGAAAGGTTGAAATTTTTCAAAGTTTTTTTATAGTTCTTTTATTAATTATTATATCAATCTTAATGATTTTTCTAGTTGCATTAAGAGCTAGTGATGAATTATGGAATTTTCAAAATATTTATAAAATGTTTAATAATTTAACTATATATAATGATTCTAATGTTATAATTACTCCACTATTTTTTTATATTGGACATGTTTTCTTTAAAATTTTTTCTGCTAATATTGTAGTATTTAGAATATATAATCTAATTATATATTTTCTACTTTTCTATATGATGTATAAAATTCTTAAAAATCTTAATGTATGCAAAAATCTAAATTTATTATATGTTATTTTTGCTTTCTTACTCATGTTTCAAGTAATACCAGCAGGTGCAAATTATAATACATTAGCTATCTTATTTAGCTTAATTGGTCTCAATTTATATGCTAGTAAAAAAAATAATAATATTTTACAAGGAATTATCGCTTTCTTAGTATTTTTTACTAAACAAAATATTGGAATCTTTTATATACTTTCTGTACTAATTTATGAACTATATGTTGATAAATTGTCTAAAAAATATATCTTTAACCAATTAAAAAAATTATTTATTTTCTTAATTCTAACTTGTATTTTATTAATAAAATTATATTTTGATAATAATTTATTTGGATTTTTAAATTATTGTTTTGGTGGTTTATTAGAATTTGGAAAAAGTAATATATCTTTATATACTTCTTTTTACTATTTGTTAATACTTATTGCTACTTTTGTTTTATATATTATTATCATATATTTTAGAAATATTTTATTTAAAAATTTAAAAAAAGAATTTTTTGAAAATTTAACTTTGCTTTTTATTTTTGCGTTAACACACACATTAATTATTTATCCTATAATTAATAGTGCACATATTATATTTGCTTTTGCATTCCATTTATTATTTATAATATATTTATTTGATAGCTTAATTTTTAAAGATTTCTTTTCTTGTATAAAATATAAAATAATAATTAATTATTTTAGTATAACTATTTTATTTATAATCATTTTAATTGTTTTATCTGATTTTCTTGTTAATCATAAAATATCAGAATTCTATATAAATTCTAATAGCCCATTTTATCTTTCTTTCATAGAAAAAGAATATATAAAAAAAATGCATACTATGGAAGATTATATTAAAGAAAAAAATTCTCGAGGAATAGATGTTATCATTATTTCTTACGATTCAGCATTTCCGATGATCGAATTAAAACAAAATCATGGAGTTTATGATCTATTATTTAATGGAAATTTAGGATATAACGGAAAAGAACAAATCAAAGAAGATATTTTGAATCGAGAAAATACTGAATTTTTAGTAGTTACAGATAAAAAGGATTTATTTGATCAAGAGCCACCAGAAATTAGAGAATTCATAATAGATAATTTAAACTTTAAAGGTAAAATTTGTAATTATTCGGTTTATAGTAAATAGATTTTATAAAAAATAGTTCTTTACTAGCTCTAATACAACATTAGATTTCTAATATTATTTGTAATGATTATACTCTGGTAGAATCTGTGTTTTACTCTTAAAATAAAAAACGATAAAAAAGTTCATATTTTTATAATATGAACTTTTTTATTCCAATTCTTAATTAAAATTAATATCATTTTTACTTCTTTTTCTTTTGAAATATATCTTGCGTTATTTACTGAATCTTTAAATTGTATTTCTTTTACTGCAGGTAAATTTCTTTTTGCTTCTGGTAGTCTTAACTCTCCTAAAGTTGTCGTTGTTCCTTTATTTATTTTATTTCTCTCTAAAAAGCTTTCCCAACGTCCTAATTTGTTTTGAGATAACTTTTCATTTTTAGGTAAAGAAAAAGAACTAGAATTGTTCTCTAGTTCCTTTGTTGCGTCTTTTATTAATTTTTTTCTCCCATCTTTTTTTATGTATCGTCTTCTCCCCACCACCAAATCTGTAGTTTCTCTATCACTCTGTCCAATATTTTCTTCAAAAGATTCATCATATTTCCTACTTTCATTATTAAAAAACTCTTTAACTGTATTGTATGCTTTATCTTTTATTTTGTCAATTATTCCTCTATTTTTTAAATAATCGTTTAAATTTTTATGTTTTGGATTTTCTTTTGAACTCTCTGGAGAAATCAAAGATACATCTTTCTTCTGATATTTTTCTGTTTCAAATCTGTTAGAAACATCTGTAGCTTCTATCTCTCCCAATTTATTATAATATGCTAATTTACTTGTTCTAGTACTTCCACCACCTTCAAAGTGTTCAATGTTCTGAATAGCATGTTGTATCTCATGAATCAATGTTTTTTCGATATTTTTATTCGAACCTAGTAAATTATTGTTTATATAAATGGTTTTTCTTTTAGCCACATGAGAACCGTTACTTTGCATATTTTCTGTTTTTATAGAATAATCTCGTAATTCTGGATATAATTCAAACAGTACACTATGTTCCAATATATCACCTAATTTATACTTAGAGTTTTCGTGTAAAAATTTTTTTAGTTGCATATCTTTATCAGAAAATTCAAATTTCCAATCTCCATTTTTATCTTGAAACCAGTGTGTTTGCTTTCTGATACTCTCATTATCTACTTTTTGACTAGCTAATCTAAGAGCTTGATTATACATTTTTTCTAAATTAACATTATTTCCATTTAATCTTATAAAATTATTTTTACCAACCTTTCCTCCGATTGATAATTTATTTGTTGTATTATTATTTACTTTGTACTCTGCATTAAATGCTTTTTCAAATTTATCTTTTAGTCCTCTTAAATATGCTTCTTCTGATTTATATCCTTTTACTTTATCAAAGAATTTTACTATTGCATCATATATTTTTTTCTCACATTTATAAAAATGAGAGTGTAAACAATGGATTTTCAGCTTTAAATTAAAACTACGTATATTCTCAGTGATACAATATTTGATATAATTGTTAACGTAAAATTTAATAACTATTTAATTATTTTATCTATATCTTCAGGCCTTATAGTTTCTGTTTCATAATCTAGATATTCTCCTGAATCATCAACCAAAATATCAGCCTCATACGCTTTTCCATGTTCATATATTTCTACAATATGCGCTGTTTTTCCATTTTTTAACAACACTTTATCAAATAATTTTATTTTCATCTTTAATTCCTCCTTTTCTTGTTTTTTATTTTACATACATGCTCGCATCAATTATCCATTTTGTTTTTACATTTTCTGTTTTTCTGTTAAAACCTTTAAAAACTATATTGACTTCATATCTTAGTTCATTTTTTTCGTATATTCTATATTAATTTATCTTCATTTAAATACAACTTATGTTAAAGTTCAACAAAACGAGCAAACCTTACAACCATGCACATTTCTTATTTAAATACAACTTATGTTAAAGTTCAACGTAGAACCAACAGAAATACTGTCAGACTTATAAAATATTTAAATACAACTTATGTTAAAGTTCAACAAGGAAATGTTTCAATTGGTTGTTATTCAGAAGGAAATTTAAATACATCTTATGTTAAAGTTCAACATTCCTAAATATTTGCCATATAGAATTAAATTATCTTATTTAAATACATCTTATGTTAAAGTTCAACATGGGATACACAGCCGGTGTATATGGTTGGAATGCATTTAAATACATCTTATGTTAAAGTTCAACCTTTCCCTTCATTCTTAAATCCAAAAGCTAATACTAATTTAAATACATCTTATGTTAAAGTTCAACTGTATCCTGTTACAATTACAGTATTCCAATCTAGTATTTAAATACATCTTATGTTAAAGTTCAACTTTAGTATCAAATTCTGGAACTGATAATAATGTATAATTTAAATACATCTTATGTTAAAGTTCAACTTAATTAAAAATTGAACATTATCTGGATATAAATCTATTTAAATACATCTTATGTTAAAGTTCAACATTTGGAGAGTTGCGTAGATAATATAAAAAAATTAAATTTAAATACATCTTATGTTAAAGTTCAACTAATACTATATTTAATGCTTATAATATAATTTTAAAATTTAAATACATCTTATGTTAAAGTTCAACTTTTTTGCTAATCAGCATGGTGTATTTGCCGTTTAATTTAAATACATCTTATGTTAAAGTTCAACCTTATAATATAATTTTAAATGATTTTATTAATCGTAATTTAAATACATCTTATGTTAAAGTTCAACATACTGTAGATAATGTTATATTATTACAAGAAACATTTAAATACATCTTATGTTAAAGTTCAACATGATGAGTTTTACAATAGCGACATACAAGCTTTAAAATTTAAATACATCTTATGTTAAAGTTCAACAGGGGTGCTGGTTCTGTTACTTCTGATGGTAGCGTATTTAAATACATCTTATGTTAAAGTTCAACTATACATTTAAGTCCATAAATATATTTTTCATCATCATTTAAATACATCTTATGTTAAAGTTCAACATGTATTTAATGGAGATGTAATTATTGAACCTCCAGAATTTAAATACATCTTATGTTAAAGTTCAACAGCTTTTCCAATTTCAGCATTTCTTAAGGCTTCACTATTTAAATACATCTTATGTTAAAGTTCAACTCTTTTCCCGTAATTTTTATTGCTTGATTTAATATATTTAAATACATCTTATGTTAAAGTTCAACGCAGAAGAATTGTTTAAAAAATTAAGCAAATCACTATTTAAATACATCTTATGTTAAAGTTCAACCTTGTAGACTTTGCATAATAAATTAGGAGGTTAGAAATTTAAATACATCTTATGTTAAAGTTCAACGTGGTTATAAATCATTTAATATCCGAAATGGTGGCTAATTTAAATACATCTTATGTTAAAGTTCAACTAAATCCTCTAATTATACAAGTGGAAGGGTTTTAGTATTTAAATACATCTTATGTTAAAGTTCAACATATTGCTTTCCTTGAGCTTTTGCGTGACTTGGTCTATTTAAATACATCTTATGTTAAAGTTCAACACCAAAAACAATATTATTTATTTTATAATATAACATATTTAAATACATCTTATGTTAAAGTTCAACTGATTATTGTAAAGGTTTTACAGATAATAAGGATAAATTTAAATACATCTTATGTTAAAGTTCAACGATAATAGTTAAGTGTTTCATTATAGGCGCTAGGCATTTAAATACATCTTATGTTAAAGTTCAACACAAACACCATAAAGGAACAGACCGAAGCTATTACATTTAAATACATCTTATGTTAAAGTTCAACTTTATTGGGTACGGTTTTCAATATTTATCGTTCTTTAATTTAAATACATCTTATGTTAAAGTTCAACGAACAAATCCAAATGCTTACGATGAATATATCTGGGATTTAAATACATCTTATGTTAAAGTTCAACAATAGGAAATTTATCTATTCCGGCAATAAAGGGAGAATTTAAATACATCTTATGTTAAAGTTCAACTCCATAATTCCTCCTATAATACCTCTAATTATTACTATTTAAATACATCTTATGTTAAAGTTCAACAGCAGTATCAATATATGTTATTTCTTAAATCAGAGAGATTTAAATACATCTTATGTTAAAGTTCAACTATAAATTCTGCAACAGGAATTACTATAGATTTTATATTTAAATACATCTTATGTTAAAGTTCAACAAATAGAAAAACAAAGAAAGGAATTATAGAAAGCAAAATTTAAATACATCTTATGTTAAAGTTCAACAAATTAATTGTAACAATAGATAATTTATCTAAACAAAATTTAAATACATCTTATGTTAAAGTTCAACTGATGAGTTTTTCAATAGTGATATTCAAGCTCTAAAATTTAAATACATCTTATGTTAAAGTTCAACAAAGCTGCACTCTCAAGACTTATTGCAAGAATTAAATTTAAATACATCTTATGTTAAAGTTCAACCTGTTGCTCAGATTCTATATAATTTTTGTCTGTTTCATTTAAATACATCTTATGTTAAAGTTCAACATATCACTCTTAACAGATATTTTAGGAGGTAGAAGAATTTAAATACATCTTATGTTAAAGTTCAACTGGTAGGGCAGTTGATGATAATTGTGCTTATCCAATATTTAAATACATCTTATGTTAAAGTTCAACTTTTTTGAGCTATTTTCTTATAATATAGATAACTATATTTAAATACATCTTATGTTAAAGTTCAACGGAGTATGAGGCTCCTACTGTAAGGACTTTGCTTAATTTAAATACATCTTATGTTAAAGTTCAACTTTCAGACCACTCCTGAGCAGTTGTAACAAGTATGATGATTTAAATACATCTTATGTTAAAGTTCAACTGTGTTCTTCTTTCTTTTCCTTCTTTATTGGTTTCAATTTAAATACATCTTATGTTAAAGTTCAACCCTAATATATCATATAATAAAATTGCTATTTGAGTATTTAAATACATCTTATGTTAAAGTTCAACAGAGTACGAATAGTAGGAGCCTCATATTCCATCGTTATTTAAATACATCTTATGTTAAAGTTCAACACTACAGTTACCGCTGACTCTCTTTGGGGGGTTTTTGCATTTAAATACATCTTATGTTAAAGTTCAACTCTATGGTAATAGTAAAATCTGGAACAAATTGATGTATTTAAATACATCTTATGTTAAAGTTCAACATAAATATCATCTTTTGGAAGATTTTTCATCATACCAATTTAAATACATCTTATGTTAAAGTTCAACTTAAAAAAGGTGGTGTATTCGGTGGGTTGTTCTAAATTTAAATACATCTTATGTTAAAGTTCAACCAAGCCAAATGCTTGTTTATATAATATATGATACTGAAAAAGTATTGATTAATCAAGTGTTTTGTGAATTTTTTTCCAGATAACATCATTTTTTATCCTTCGCTTATATCAATGTTTTTAAGAGTATGCTGGAAAATTATAAAAATATCTCCTCAGTATTATTTACTGCATTACCTAAAGTTGTTTCTCCAATAGTTTTAAAATCCATAATTTTAATTATAGATATAAAATCTTCTTTTTTATTAATTATCTTTTTTAATTCAAACTCTAATTCCATAATCTGAGAATTAGTTAATGGTCCTCTAAACACAGATTTTTGCCAATGATTTAAATACTTCTTACATTTTTTAAAAACTTTATTAACTCTTTTTTCACCAACATCATAAAATAAAAATACATAATTATAATTAATTTGTTTTTTCATACTACTCCTTTTTTTCCAAATCAAACGGAATAAATTCTTTCCCTTCCATAATATATTTTATTAATTTATAACCATCTAGTTTTATTGCCTGTTTAAAAGTTATTTTTCTTTTTAATTTTGTATGTTCAAAGGTTTGATTTATTCTATCTTCAAAAGCTTCTATAAAAATCTTTTTTCCTGCTTCATTTAATAATGAATAGTTTAATTTTTCTTCAAAATGTTTTTCTACTTTTATCTTTTTATTATTTACTAAATCAAAGATTGTTTTAAATACAATAATGGGTTTGAATACCTCACTTAAATCTAAACTTAAAGAAAATCTTGCTTCACTTGGCTCATGCAAAAATGATATTGATTGCTCTAAATGAGTTATGTAAATCTGAGATATTGTTTTTGTATATAACAATGTATTACCAAAAGATATCATTGCATTCATTGGATTATCCGGTGGTCTTTTTACTCTTTTATTTATAATAAATTCTTCTGGTAAAAAATATTTAAAACTTAAATAAAATATTGCCCAAATTTTTCCTTCAACAGATAATACTTGATTTATATCTTTACATTTTTCTAATAAATTGCCTACTTCTTTATTATAAAAGTCTATTGTTTCTTTTAATTCCTTTTCTCCATGTCTATAATAATGATATAAAACTGTTCTAATATTTTTAGCAATTCCCTTTACTATTGATTTTGCAATAACTAATCTATTTTTTTCAAAAATTATTGCTTGTTTTACTACTAATCTCCCACTTATTAATGATTTTTTAGGACAAAATGTTCCCACATAATTTTCATAATAATTGAAAAAGTGTACTGTAATTCCAGCTGTTGCTAAAATTTCTAATAATTTTGTTGATATTGTTATATCATTAAAACAATATATTTCTTTTATTTTTTCTATTGGCAAATAAAAATTACCTTTATCGCTTTTGTATTTTATGCTAAAATCTTGCCTTGACAAATCTCCTTTTGAAAAAATATATTTACTTTCTGATTTCATTTTTACTCCTCCACAAATATTATTTATAAAATTTAATATTTTGCTTCTTATTTTTTTCTACATTTTCTCATATAAATACAATAATTATAAAAATTGTTAATATTATTGTTAATATTATTTTTAATATAATCTCCACCTTGTTATTCTATCATTTTACTTTTGCAATTATTACTAATGTTTTTACAAATAACAATATTCATAATATGCACATTTTTTGCACTTTTTTGTATTTTCTACTTTTGGCACTTCTTTTTGATTTACTAATATTTCTATTTCATTTATACAGTTTTCTAATTCTTTTAAATTTTTCTCATCTAATTTTATTATTTCTGTTTTATTATTCTCCTTTTTATTTTTTTCGTGATATATAAGCTTACCTTCTTTTTCTATTCCTTTTTCTTTTAAATTTTTCAAATAAAATAACAATTGCATTTTTGATGCTTCTGTATCTGAATCACTTTTCTTATATTCCTCTATATATTTTGAAGTTATTTTATCTATAACCATATCTTCATACTTTATTTCTGTATTACTTCCATCTTTTGCTTTTATTTCATGTAATATTTTTCCTACTCTCACATCTTCAGAATTATCTTCTAAATTAATTCTATTTGCAAATAAATAACATTGCCTTTTGCAGTGAAAATAGTAATTTATTATTGTTCCAGTAACTTTCATAGAAATAACTCTTCTCCTTTTCTTAAATACTTTGTTTTATTAAATCTTCCATCTTCAATATACTTTTCACCATCTTCTACATAATACATTCCTAATATTTTTTCACCTTCTATTTGATCTATTTCTCTTTCATATATTGAATACACAAAAAGATTTAATTTTTCAGATATTTGTGACAATTTAACCTTCTTTTCTGCATACGAAATACTATCATCTGTATAAATTTCTTTATATTGCTCAAAAACCTCCTTTCCACTTATTTTTTCATTTTCTATATTAACAGTATAATTAATAAAAATATCAACAGTGTCTTTTGTTTCTATTAAAGTCATAATATCATCTATTTTTCTAAAATTTATCATTTTACAATATCTCTTAAAGTTTTCGATATTCTTTTCAGTATAGTTGTCTGCTTCTTCATTAATTCTATCAATGATTTTATTATAAAATAAATTAAAATTCTTACTCTCTAATATCCTTCTATTTTCTTCATTTTTCAAATTATATTGTAATCTTTTATCTTTTCTATATATAACTCTTGCTTCATCTAAATTAAAAAAATATACTAAACAATTTTTCTTCTTATTAGACCTATTTATTCTCCCTAAAAATTGTTCTTCACTATCTAAAAAAGATATATCTTTAAAACCTATATCCATATCAATATCTACACCAGCCTCAATGGTTTGAGTGGCTACTAATATCATTTCTAAATCTGTTTTTGTTTTTTGAATAATTATATTTCTATAATATTTATTATCATCACCTGTCATTATATATGTGTTTTCATTAATTTCTTTTAATTTTTGATACAATTCCTCTGCTGTATTTTTTCTTATACATTCTACTAAAACTTTTTTTCTTTTAATTTTGCCAATCTTCTCAACTAATTCATTCATTGTAATTGTATTTTCTAATAATTCATAATTTAAGGTTACTCTCTTAGAAAAAACTTTACTTTTATAAAATTTTTCACTATCTTTTATTAATACACAAAAATTAGAAATTTTTTTATTTATCAAATTGTCTAACCTCGGTAATGTAGCTGACATAATAATAAATTTTATGTTTAATAATGTAGCATATTTATCAAACATTTCTATCATTTCTTTCCAAATATTGTTCGAATATGCTTGTATTTCATCTAATATAACTACACTATTTATATAATTATATAAACCATAATTTTTCTCCTTTCCTATTCCAAATAACGTATTAAATAAATTAACATGTGAAGTAATAACTATTGGATATTGATTAAATACATTTTTAGTATATATTGCTTCATAATCTAATTTTTCATTTGTATCTTCTGCCATAGAAGATATTGAATTTATTACAATATAATCATCATATTTTTTAAAATATTTTTGAAAAGTATTATCAGTTTGTTCTATTATATTAATAAATGGAAATATGTAATGGATAGAATTTAAGTTTTTATTTTCCTCATACAAAATTTTAGCCAAATTTATTGCCATATTAGTTTTTCCAGCTCCTGTTGGTGCTTCTAAATAAAAAATATTTTTATCCAAATTTTCTTTTAAAGTTTTTTCTGCTTCTAAAAATATATCACTTCTTAATCTATTTATTTCTTCTACTTCTATTTCATTTTTTTCATATTTTCTTATTTTATTTATCAAATCTGAATTTGCATATTTTTTAAATAATTCTTCTTTTCTTGGAATTTCAAATTCTACTTTCTTGCCTGTCATATATTCGTAAGTTGCATAAAAATCTGCTGTTATTATAAATGAATATAATAATTTACAAAGAATATACATTTCTATTGCTTCAATTTGTAAGACATTAGTTATAATTTTTTCTAATCTATTTAAGTCTAACCACTTTTCGTATTCTTCTTTTTGAGGTTTAGAAATTTCAGGAATTTCTTTATTTTTTATAGCATCTAATAATTCTCCTATAGACTCTAATTTTGTATGATGTCTTGATATAATATATCCAAAATAATAAGCAACGTATATTAATAACACTTTTTCGTTTTGAGTGTATCTATTTTCTTTTTTTATGCCATCTAATATCGAATCTATATAAATTCGTGCGGATAAAGCTGAATGCGTATCATCATTATTTGTAATTTCTACTTTTAAATCATTATTCATTTTATTTTTTTGAAATAAAGGATTTATTTTCCCTATATCATGATAATAAATAGCTTGTTTGAATAATTCGTATATTTCTTCGCTAATTTCATTCCTTACATGAAAGGTATTATAAATTATATTTTTAACTATTTTACCTAAATTTTTACTTTTTTCCATTTTTTCATAATATTCATAAGTTAGTTTTAGATGAAAAGCCAACAGTTCCTTAGAACCGTCGGCTTTTATATGTGCATAATATGTATGATTTAACTTTTCTATCATATTTTCAATATATTCGTTCTTCATAGCTTATTCCCCTTTAAAAATAGTATATATTTTCTCCAGCTACCTTATATATATTTTTATTATCTAGGATTTCTAATTCTTGATTAGTATATATAAATTTTGAAAATTTACTATATCCGATTTTTTCACTTAATTCAACTGGTAATAATTCTTGATACAAATATAACTTGCTAGGTTTATTATCAAAACCTAGTAATTCTTCAATTAAATTATTTTTTAAATTTGCTATCTTTTCTTCAAACAAACTATTGATAGTTGTAGTTTCAATTTGATCACTTATAGTTTCAATACTAACATTTTTTATATCCGCAAAATAATCATTTTTCCCAATATATGGTATGTATTCACATTTTTTATTTAATAGATATTCTCTTATTTTCTTATATTCGTCTAGTTCACTTTCTAATATATATATATACCAACTTGGTTTTTCTAATACTTGTTCTTTTACAATCAAGTTATTTCCTACTTCTTCTGAAGCATATCCTACTGAATTATTAAAAGTTTGTATTTTTCTTGAATAATTTTTTTCTGATATTATAGGTTTTATTCCTATTTTTAATTCTTTTAATTTTTCATAAAACTCTGGTATTCCACTTACTTTTTTACCTAAACTTTTCTGAAATGAATAATAATTATATCCATTTAAACCAATAATAGCACCTATCATTCCTAAAATCATAATTTTATGTGGAAAATTATATGTATAATAGGTTTCATTACTATCAGGTTTCCTTATAATTGCCATTTGCGAGGTTAATTCAAATTTAACTGTTTCCATATTTACCTCTCTTTCTAAAATAAACTTTTTACAATATCTCCTTCTGTATTACCAATTAATTTAATTGTATATGTGTTATAATAAATTTCTACTTTTTCTATTTCTGATTTTACCTCTTCTTGATTTAAAATATTCTCTAATTCAGTTATATCAATAACATCTTTTTCTTCACCTTTTTCAAATTTTATATATTGGTCTAAATTAGCAAGATATAATTTACTATTTTCTTTACATTCTATAAATATAGCAAATTCATTTTCACATCCTGCTTTACTATTTGTGTTATAGGCTGTTGCAGCTATTAAACAAGCTTTTTTAAATTTTTCATAGCTTTCTTGCGTATAACCTTCTAAACCTTCTATTTCATTCGTATATATATCATAATTTTGAGGATTTACTGAAAAAGGATAGAAGTAATGTGCTTCATTAGATACAATTTTTTTGCCTATTGAAGTATTTTTAGCTGTATCTTTCTTAGTAGCATCTACAAATGGTGATAATATATCTATAAGTTCTACACTTGAATCTTCATATTTATTTAAACCTTGGCCTATTTGAACAGCACCTGTAATACTAATATTATTTGAATCTTCAGCAAAAGTTGCACCAAAATTTTGAACATCTATTGCAGAAAATAAGTATTTTACTAGTTCTTTCTTATCTTTTATACTTTTTACCTCTTTTTCAAATAATTGTTCAAATCTCTCTGCTAATGTTCTTGCTTGTAAATTTCCTTTTTCATTTTTATATGATTTTATATATAATACTTTCTCTCCTTCACTTTCCCACATCTTTTTTATTGGATACTTAAAAGCTTTATCACTTCCAAAAATATTACCATCTGATGTTGTTTTTGGTCTACCTGTAAAATCAGCATTCCAATTAGCTAGTTTACTTTTTATTCCTATAACACCATATACTCTATTTTTTTTCTTTTCCATTTTTAATACCTCCATTATTAAAATTTTCTAATCTTCTTTTTTTCCATAAAATAAATTATCTGCTAACAAACCTGCTAATAATATTTGCTTGTTATCTTTAACTTTAGTTTCAGGCTCTTGTAAAAATATTTCTGATAATATATTATTAAATGCAGGATAATTTAAGTAAATATTATAATTATATTTTTCGTATAAAAATTTTATTTCTTCTTTTAATTTGTTTACTGTATTTGCTTTCAAAAATGGTTCTGTAACATCTTGTGTTAATTTTTCAGTTCTACTTTGTGTTAATAAATAGTATACAACTTGTCCAGCTAAAAAATAATACTGCTTGTCTGTTTCAAGTTTTCTAGTTTTATTTACAATTTCTTCACATTCTTTTTGAAGATTATTTATTTTCATTCCTTCATCATCTCCATTTTCATTAAAATATTGTTTATATGCTATCCACAAATTATATGCTTTCTGTGGATTATCTTTATAATTTTTATTTTTCAACATATTTTCTACATACATTTTTTCTATAATTTCAATAGACAAATTATCTAATTTAGTAATAAAGTTCTTATAATCCTCTTCTTCAAATAACTCTAAAAAAATAGAATTATATTGCTTTAAAAGTTCTTTCTTCCAATTCGATAAAATAGCTTTTGATATTCTTTTTTCATAATCATTATAAGCATCTTTTATATAATCTTTTTTACTTTCCTCATTTTCTGCAAACCAAACATTGCTAGTATATTTTCTTAATTCATAAACATTTTCTGTTTCAAATAAAATAGTATTTTGTTTTTTTATATAATCTTTACAACAAAATTTTCTTATTTTTGTATTATATTTACTTATATATCTATAATCATCAATTCTAGCATTTCCATTATTTCCTGCTACCTTCATTATAAAAGTATTTTTTCCATTTATACTTTCCTCTTCTTTAGGAGTTCCATAAAATTTCCAATCTGAAGGTAATTTTAACATATCTTTTCCAGCAGAATTATTATAAAGCCATATATACATTTTATTAAGTAAATCTATATCATTTTCACTTATAAAAGAACCCACTTTAAAAGGTGTAGATTTTAGCTCTAAATATGGTTTTTTACTGTTTAAACCAAAATTATAATTATTAGCTCCATATACTTTTTCATCTATTTTTATATTATTATCATTTGTATTAAATAATTTTATTTTTATATAAATATTAGATACACGCTTATATTCATTAATATCTTCTTTAAAAAATATCTTTATCCAAGTTTCTTTTGGTAATTCTTCCTCATATAAATCTTTATATACTTTTTCAAAAGCGTCTAACATTTTTTCTTTATTTTTAGCTATTTCTCCATCTGAATATCTTTCTTTAACTAAAATTTCTTCTTTTTTGTTACTTCCTAGTTGTTTAAGAGAATCATAATACTTTTTTACTCCATTTTTAAAAACATCTATCGTAACAGCATCTTTAGTTGCATCTTTATTACAAAGTCCCAATACACTTTTATTTTTAAAAAATAATGTATAAATATTATTGCTACAAATCTTTTTGAACATACTATATTTTTTATTGTCAATCTCTTCTACATAATTCGTATCTATTGCTTTATTAGATGATATATATTTACTATAAAAATCACGTATTTTTATGTATTGTTCTAAATCATAATTGTCACTTTCTCCTTTTATTATCTGCATTTTTTCAAAATTATTATTTTCATCAAATACATAATAATATCCATCAGGTAGTTTATAAGTATCAATTATTACTTTATCATCTTGAAAATATTTTCCAAATACATTTAATAAATCATATAACATTATTTCACCCCCTATCTTGCCATACAAAAACCAAATCCTAAACTATTTTTTTCTAAAATTCCAGTAGATAAAATTAAATAAGCTAAATTTTGAGACATTGGATCTTGTTTTACTTCTATTTCAAATTTATTTCCTAATATATTTATATTTTTATATGGTATTTTTACTGGGGTTCTATTTAATTTTTTTATATTTTCAATAAAATCAATATCAATATTTACATCATATAGATTTTTATATTTTTTTTGAGCATTAGCTAAAATTCTGTTCTTTACTAAAAACATATCATCTCTTATATCATAATCTCCTTTTTTTGTTGTAATTATAGCAGGTGTTAATGTAATTAATTTACTTATATTTCTTTGCATATTAGTTTGAAAATTTATTTGTATTACTTTAAAAATATCATTTTCTGAATTTTCAAGAACTTGCTTTAATTTTAGCATTTTGTAAAGTTCAATTCCTCTTATATCAAAAGTATAAAAATTATTTGCCTTATAAAAAGAGTCTTTTTCTACTGGATATAAGTTACAAAATACATAATTTTTATATTCGTTTTTTTCATGTAATTCTTTCAATTCGGGGTTTTTTAACATAGAATAAAAAATAAAATTTGAAATTTTTTCATAAGATTGCAAATTATTTAAGTCTTCTTTTAAAAATACTGCTAGCTTTAAATTATAATATTTCAAAAAATCACCTTCTTTCTTTTTATTTTTTATATATTTTAGTTAAATTCAAATTAACATATTTAAATCTATTATTCATCTGCATATTATAATAATTAAAATAAAAAGTAAATAGTTTTACTAATATCTTTTTTAATTTATAAATTTATTATTTTATAAAACATCATTACTCTTATACTAAATTAATATATTTTTTATATTTATTTAAATGTATATATTATTGATTAAATTATAAACTCATTTAAAACGCAACTATATCTTTATTGATATTCAATAATTAACATGATATTATATAAATAATAATTTTATATAATCATTTCTGTTGGAGGTATCAAAATGCCAAATCTATATATAATAACAGGACCTGCAGGAGTTGGAAAAAGTACAATTTCAAATACACTTGCAAAACAAAAAAATAAATCTGCTTTAATAGAAGGAGATGATATTTATAACCAAGTAATTGGAAGTCATGTAAGTCCTTGGAAACCTGGAAATCATTTACAAATTTTTTGGAAAATTTGTATAAATACTATTGAAGTATATTTAGAATCTGGATATGATGTAATTTTTAATTATATTGTAACACCTGAAAATTTAGAATTAATTAAAAATAACTTTAAAAAATATACTATTAAATTTGTAGTTTTACTATGCAATGAAAATATTCTTATTTCAAGAGATGCCAAACGTCCTATAGATTGTCAAATGAATGAACGTTGCATAGAATTATTAAATAACTTTAAAAATTATAAGTTCAATAAAGAAAATATTTTAGACACTACTAATTTAGCTGTTTCTGAAATTGTTACTAAAATAGATACAAAAAATAATTTTATTATATAGAGGATAAAATTTATGAAGAATTTAGAATATTTAAATAAAATTTTAGAAGCAAAAATTGATAGACCAATTGGAAGTAGTCATCCCAAATATCCAGATCATATATATTTAGTAAATTATGGCTATATCCCAAATACTGTTAGTGGAGATGGAAAAGAACTAGATTGTTATGTACTTGGTGAATATAAACCTTTATCTGAATTCAAAGGAAAATGTATTGCGATTATTCATAGATTAAATGATGATGATGACAAATTAATTTTAACTCCAGAAAATAGGAACTTTACAAATGCCGAAATCCGCTTATTAACTGATTTTCAAGAAAGGTTTTATAAAAGTGAAATAATTAGAAATTCTAATTTTATAGATTCTAATAAAAATATTTCAGAACTTTGCAATACTAATTTAGAAATAAATATTGATATAGTAAAAAGCGATAATAAAGATTATCAGTTAAAAATATTTGAAGATATAACAAAATTTAATAACCAAAAAAATCCAAATTTAACAAATACTAATGCTTGGAATTATGGAGATTTATTTGGATTTTATGCAAAAAATAATGAAGAAATTATTGCTGGAATTGTTGTTTATGAAAAAATGCAATGGATTGAGGTAGACACACTATTTGTTGATGAAAAGTATAGAAATCAAAAGCTTCGGAACTAAATTAATAAATGAATTGATAAAATATTGTAAGGAAAATAATTTGCTTGGAATTCATCTTACAACTTTAGATTTCCAAGCAAAAGGATTCTATGAAAAACTTGACTTTAAGCTAATTGCGGAAATTGAAAACTGGCCTCAAGGAATTACTAGATATGAATTTATAAAATATATATAAAATTTGGAGGTTTATATGATTGTTGAATATGACTCTAAATATGATGAACAAATAAAAGATTTATTAGTTGAACTTCAAAATTATTTAGTAGATATAGATAATTGGCATACACAGATTTTAAAACCTGAATATAGAGAAAACATGTTTAAACTAGATATGGAGAAAGTAAGAAAGCAAAATGGTAAAATTTATTTATATATTGAAGATAATGTTGCAATTGGAATAATTATAGGAATAATAGAAGAAAAAGACGAAATTGATAAGCTAACAAATGATTGTGCAAAAACAGGCTCTATACTTGAATTAGTAGTAAAAAATGATATTCGTGGAAATGGAATTGGTAAGCTTTTATTAGGTAAAATTGAACAATTTTTTAAAGATGTTGATTGCAAGAGAATTAATATTGAGGTATTCGGACCTAATAAAAAAGGACTAAACTTTTATGAAAAAAACGGTTACGTTACAAGAGATATAATAGTAAGTAAAAAAATTTAAAAGTTTATTTTTATTTATATTAAATTTATAAAAAACATGCGTTTATTAAATATTACTTTAGTTAAGTTGATTAAATTTAATTTAGTAATTTATAATGCGCATGTTTTTTGTAGTTGGTGATAGTAGTTTGATTTTAGAAATAAAAGTTTTGGGTAGTACCTTCGGGTTATGAGTTGTAAATTTCTGGTAATTGTGAATTTGTGAAATTTGTTGTTTTTGTTGATTTTATGCTAGTTTCAAAGATTTATAAAATTTGAATATTTGTGTATTTTGGTGACAATTTTTGAGGATTTCTTCCCCAACTTTTCCCCAATTCGTTTTATACATTTGTTCGTACAAAAATTTAATATTAATGGGAAACCTAAAAATTTATTTAGGAGGTTTTCAGTTATGAATAATAATATTACTTATCGTAAAGAAGGAGATTATTTTATACCTAATTTGTCTTTACCTATACAACCTAAAAAGCAAATTGGAAAATATGGTAGGTTACGATTAAATTACTTAAAAAATTTTAAGAAAGGTCTATATACTGAATTACTTATAGATGGTACATTAAAACAACATTTATTAGATATAGATGAATGTACTAATGAAAGACTACATGTACTTATAAAACAATTTGCTGAGTCTGAAAATGTTAATGAATATTTGAAAGAACATCATCAAATGGAATGGGTTCGAGCTATTAATAATATTAAAAATAGAGCTGAAGAAATTGTATTGAATGAAATTATATATGTATAGGAGGATATGAAAATGGTTAATTTTAGAGAAGTAAATGATGATGATATTTTAAAAGAGTGGTTAGATTATAGAGAACAGGAGGTTTTTGGTAGTCTTACTGAAGAAGATAAAAAACATCATATTTATTTTGATGAAATTGTAGAAAATATTTTAAAGAATGTACCTAAACAGAGTCAAAAATATGTTAAAAGACAATTAGATAAACTTGATGAGAATTTTATGGATTATTTGTGTTATTGGAATGAGAAGTATTATAGGAATGGTTTTGTGGATGGTTCTCAATTAGTAATGGGGTGTTTTGAGGAATAGTAAAAGGCGAGAATTAAATCTCGCCTTTTACTATATAAACAAACTCAATTCATATTTTAGAATATCATTTTCCAGAAAAACCTTCATTATATCTTTATTGATTTCTATTCCTTCCTCAGTAAATCTTATATAACTTTTATATTTTTCATCATTTAATTTTTTAGCCAAATATATACTCATTCCTTCTTGCATTAAATTTATTTCATATTTATCATCTGTTTTATATTTTATTAGATTATATAATTCTTCATTAATTATGTTTTTATTAACTTGATTTAATACTTCTATATATGGAGTTATATTAAATGAAATAAAATCTTCCTCAAGTTTTATTTTAACTATTGCTAAATTATACAATTCTTTTTCTGGTTTATTATTTCTAATCCAAACTTTTTTTAACCTTAATGCTTCTCCTTTTTTATTTTTGTAAATACTGCTCCAATTTTTCTCTACAAGTTCATCATTTTCAAGTTCTGCAGAAACATCTCCTCTACTTCCTATATATATATATTTACTTTCTGCATTTTTATAATAATTATATATTTTGTTTGCTTTTTCTTTTAGTGTTTCTCCTTTTATTAACCATTCATACATCATTCCATAAAATTTTTGAGCTTTGTTACATGATAATCTATTTATTGCTGCATCACTACATTTTTCTAAATTAAAAACATAACTTATACATTTAATTAATTCATATGTATTATCAATATTTTTATTATAATACTCTTGTATTCTTTCTCCCATTGTTGATTCTTGATCCTCGTTTAATGAAACATCATTAATTAAGCATATTTTTTTCAATTCAGAATCATTATCTTCTTCAATTCTAAATTCTTCCAATATTCCTAATCTATTATCAATTAAATCAATCTTTTTTACACTTTCAATAAATTCTTTGTTATTACTAATGTTTCCTTCATATTTTTCCAAATAAGGATTGTTCAATTCGTCATATATTTTTTCATAACAAGGATTTATAATTTCGTTAACAATTTTCATTCTTTTATAATCAGTATCTGCAATAAAGTGAACATCACAAATTAATTTCGATAAATCATTCTGATTAATTATTTCACCAATTCTATTAATTCTACCTCTTAAATTAATAAATTCAATTGGTTTCATAGTATTATTACCAATCATATAATCTACAATAAAAAGATTATCACTCGGTGTATTTACTCCTTCCAATATTGATGAATTAGTTATTAAAAATTTGATTTTCTTTTCCTTTCTATATATATCTATTAAATATTGTTTAACAATTTCTGGCATTTGAGAATGAATATAAATTACCCCTTTTTCTAAGGTATCAAAAATATAGTAATCCTTTCCTATAAAATCATCAATTACTTTCATTCCTCTATTATTATTTTTTTCCAGATTTTCACATAATTTTAAAGCATACATTTCTATCTGTTTAGGCGAATTTAAAAAAACAATATTTTTATTTTTTGAATTTTTTATTATATAATCTATTTCATTATTATATTTATTAAAATTATTTTTTTCAGTCATTACTCCTGAACCTGGAATATATATTTTTTTAATTCCTTTATTATATATATAATATCTATAAACTTTTAAATCTCTAATTTTGCTAACTGTCTTTATTGGATCATTATATAGTCCCTTTATAATAACTGAATTTGGATCTCTTATTACTGGTGAATAATATTTAACTGTGACGTTGTATTTTTTCTTTAATATATATATTATTTCTGATAATTTAAAACTTCTTCTGTTATTTTGCAAAATATTATGAGCTTCATCTATATATAATTGTTTAATATTTTGTGTTTTATTATTTCTTATCAATTGATAACATCTTTCTTGTGTTAATACATATATATTCTTTTTATTTTCACTTGCTTTAATATCATGATGTGTTATGACTTTAACCTCTATTTTACTTTCTACTGCTGCATGTATAATATCATTTTTTACTTGATTTAGTAATGCAACTAATGGAACAATAATTATTGCATCTCCATTACAACTCAATGCACTATCTATCATTAATTCTGTTTTTCCATACGATGTAGGTGCTATTATAGAATAATCTTCTTCTGTAGAAATCAGCCTATAAATGATTTTTTGTCCTGAACTTAATATTTTATTTTTATATATATTATCTTTTAAATAAAATTCAGATATTATTTTTTTAAATAACTTGCTACTATAATATCCTTTTCTTTGCGTTATAGAAATTATTGGTGCGAAGCCCAATATCATTGAGATTTCAGTAATAGGTTCATAATCTTTCGTTACGATTGTATATTCAATTATAATTTCATAGGCAAAATTTAATAAGTTTTCATTGTTTTCATAAGTAATTATATAAAAACAATATCTAAGCAAAATATCATAATCACAATTATCTCTTTTTATAAGTTTCAAATATTCATCTTTTATTTTATTAGGAATTTTAAAATTCATATTCATCACACATTTCTTCTTTTATATATTTTATAATTTCATTATAATCATAGCTTCTTATACACATTAATAACACTTTTTGATTTTTAATTTTTTGATGATATAATTTTTCTGCATATTTTTTTATGTCATCAACATTAAACTCCCCATTATCACATATTAATAATGTACATATAATTTGATTATATTTATCTTTAAATTTTTTACTAAATATTTTTCTTACATCTTTTGCTTTTTGTGTGCTTCCAAGTTGCAGAGTAACAGTTCTTTTTGCTTTTTCCCATCTATTATTATCTGTATCGCCCATTTCTTTTTCCAATTGTTTAGATGCAATTTTTATTTTTTTTTCATTATCTACATTTAAATTATCACTTTGTACTTTGCTTTTAACTTCAGCAACCCATGGTTCATTTTCTGAATAATAAATTCCATCAAATCCCTTATAAAAACCTTTATATGTATCTGCATATGCTATCGTAGGATATGTAGAAAGAAATCGACTTGATAGTTCCTCATTTCTCATAAATACATGAAATAATAATTCTCCAATTATTCCTACTCTGTGGTTCTTTAGAGTTTTTGCATATATAAATTTTGTAGCATCTTTAAGCATATCTAATTTTTCTTCAAATTCATCTTCCATACTATCTTCTACTGCTTGTTTTCCAATAACAACTTCTAAAAAACATTTTTTTTTTATCTCTTTTAAATCTTTATCAATTTCATCAATATAAAAGAAACAGGCATCAATTCTATTATTTATTTTATTGGTAATCATTTTCATTTCTATTTGCCCCTTTTTATTATAATATTATTATCTTGAAAAATTTGTCGAAATATATCACTAAATATCAAAAAAGCAAAATAATTCTGTAACTATTAATTACATCTTTATCTTGCTTTTCTTTTGTATTAATTATTTTTAACTACCCATTCTCCATTTTTTTTGCCATTTTTTCTTTCTATTATACCTTTTTCTTGCATTTCTGCCATATAAGTTTTTACAGTTCTTACGGATTTATTAATCTGCCTTGATATTTCTTCTTGAGTAGTTGCTGGATTTATTTTTAATATATTTATTATTGCCTGTTCTTCTAAAGTGCAATTATTGCCCTTTAAATTTTTTTCATTTGCACTTTGAATATTATCTATATGTGTATACCTATTTTTTAATTCATAATCAGCATTTATTAGCAAGTTATGAAAGAATTTTTCCAAAAATGAAATATCCTCGAATACATTTTTTTCAAAATTTTTGTAATTAGCTCTTACTAATGAATTTCTAAAATACCATGAATTTTCTGCAAATACTTCATCATTAATATTAAATCCAAAAGTTCTTAAATATTTTATCATAAATACTGCCGTTGTTCTTGTATTTCCTTCACAAAAAGGGTGTACTTGCCATATATTTGATGTGAATCTACATAAATGTTTAATAGATTCATCTAGGCTTAAACCTTTATATGAGAAATTTTTTTCTTGTTCAAAATCATATTCTAGTGTTTCTTTTATAGTATCAAATGATGCATATATTACTGTATCTCCATTTAATACCCATTCTTTTTTAGTAAAATTATAATTCCTGTATATTCCTGCCCCATCAAATATATCTTTAAATAATCTTTTATGAATATTTAATAGTTCTGTTGGCGAAAAATTGAATGCTTTTTCGCTCAATATTTCTGTTATTCTTACTGCAACTTTATCTGCTTCTTCACTCTCTTTTTCAAAGTTTTTTCTACTTCCTTGAACTTCATAATATTCATCTATTCTTGTTTTTGCTTCTTCAATATCTATTGTTCCTTCAATATGCTCTTTAGCAGTTTTAATTAAGTATTTCGAAGGCTTTAATCCATCTACATCTTGCAAACCTATAGCTGTTTCCCATGTTTTAGTCTTTTCTACTCGATTTGGCTCACCTTGTTTAATATATTCTGATAATTCTAAATTCCAATCTTTTTTCTTATCCATTAGAAATACCTCCCACATATATATTATATCAATTATCAGATGTAATATCAATATTTAAAGTGCAATTTTTGCACTTTAAAGCATAAAATTTGCACTTATACTTATTATCATTTTGCAATTTGCGTTAATATTCAAATTAAAAACTTTTTTCAAAAATTTGAAAGAACTTTGGATTTAAAATACTTTTTTCAAATTTATGTTGTTTTTTATTTCAAGATTTGCAATAATCATTTTTTCTTATATTTCCACAGTAGTACTAGATTTTACCAATAAACCATGCTATACTATATTTATATTTTAATTAAGGAGGTGACAGCATGGCGGAATTATATTTGATTTCAAATTATAACTTACTGAACAAAATTAATTTCTATTATAATGCATCATATGGTAATATTTCGTACAAGGATTGCATTAAAGAAACTTTATCTAATGAAATCGATAAAAATTATAATCTTAATTTTGTTCAAAAAGAATATTTGAAATTTATAGTTTCATTTTTCTAAATAAATTTATGTGAAAGGAATAGGCGCTTTATATGAATTTAAAGAAAAAATAAGAACTCTAGTTTATAAATTAGTATAACTAGAGTTTTTGTTTTTTATTATTTACTTGTTTTCAAACCTTCTCAATTCGTGACTTTTTGAATTTGCATTCTGTAATTTTGTCACAAAACTCCTGTTAAATTAGCTTAATTTTCCGCAAATTTTCAGTTTGTTTAGAAATACTTTTTATATGCATTTTCAGCGTATATTAGAAATCTATCCTCGTTATATCTTTTAAATTGTAAATTAACATTGCCTGTAATGAAAAACATTATCATCACTCTTCACTTATTTTTTTTATTCCTTCTCCTACCTTTTCTATAATATTAGTAAATTCTAATGCACTTTTTTGATCAAAAACAATTCTTTCTCCAACTTTATAATTACTATCATTTGTTTTATTTAAATACTCTTCATCAACAATTCCATTAGTATGTATTAAAAGATGCCTTCTTTGATAATATACTTTCATCCTCTCAAACTCATTATTAGTTAACCAATTTTCAAATGAAGTGCCAACAGCTTCTTTCCATAGCTTATTGCTATCATCAATTCTCTGAAAAAGATTTTTCTTTAATATCTTTTTATTTGGCAACGAATCATATACAGCTTCACTTAAGCACTGTATTGATTCTACCAAATCATTTGGAATACTTTCTAACAAAGATCTTATTATTCTATTAGCATCATCCTTGTTTTCTATTGCGTCGTTAATTCTATCCAAATTATTTAATTTTGAGTATGTTGTTTTAATAAATTCTTCAAATGTATTAATTGCTGAATTTTGCCCACATGCTGGACAATAAAATGCAGAACCAATAACAGCATATCTGGTATGACAATGTTTACATTCTACTTTTTGTTCAATTAATTCTTTACATGATAAAGGTAAATTATTCTCAAATTTTTTAAATCCAGATACCTTCATATTTAATTTTATAAAATTATTTTTTTGTTTTCTATTAAAAATTCTTGCATCTTTTTCTAATGCACTACCAATTCTATAGTTTATAGATTCTATTGCTCTTTTTTTACTCTCTTCTATTTGTTCTGTTGTAAACCATTTATCTGATGTAGCCGTTTTTCCACATCTTGGACAGTATATCGCTTCATCTTTACAAATATTTTTCCAATCTTCAGCAAAAATTTTAAATTGATATAAGCACTCTTGATTTGGACATTCTTTATCAATATAGCCTTCCTCATCCACTGGAATATCAATCTTATAATTATAACATTTTAAATTATTTAATTCATTTAATATATTTTCAAACACTAAACCACCTTATTTCTTTTCTATAATTTTTAATAATAATTCATTACTTATTGTTAAAAGAATGTAAATTACTTCTAATACATTTTCATATGTGCAGATTTCCTTTATATTATTATTATAATGACAAATATCATTTCTTAAATTTTTTCCAACAGTATTATAAGATGTTAAATAATATCTAAAAGCTCTAATGTTAGCTTGTCCCATGAAATTTTCTGTTTCTGGCAATGACAAAATATTATCTATTGTTAAATTTTTATATGGTATATATTTGTTTACAATTATAAATTTATAACATATTTCCCTTAATACTTTTTCTATAATTCCAATACTTAAATGTAATACATTATAATTCCAGTATTCACAAACTAAATTATCTCTTTCTTCTTTTTGATTTTCAATTAATAAATTTTTTAGTGCATAATTCAACATATTAAAATCATCATCTATATTTGGAATGTCAATATTATTTTGTTCAATATAATTTGCTATACCTGCAAACATATAATTAATTAACTCTTTAAATCTATAATCATCTGAAAGCATATAATTTATCATTAACTTTCCTAATATCATTGTTATAGATAAATGATTTTGAACTGAATACGTAAAATAATCATTTACATCTATATTAGTAGAACCAATCTTATCTATTAGTTGTGATTGAACTTTATTCTCAATGGCAGATTGGATTCTACTGCACATCTTATTATTTCTTCTAGTATGTGTTATCATCAATGATTTTATTTCCCAACTTAATTTTTCATCCTCAAATACTTTTACCAAATCATTTATGCTTATTTCAAATTTTGAATGATATCCATTTTTTACTATATAATCATTCAAAATTATATCTTGTTTTTTTAATTCCTCATTAAATTCGTCATATAATGCATTTTCTCCAAGAGCCTCAAATAGTCTCATTGTTTCTTTTATATCATCATAAGTATACATAACTTTTTCGATATCAGTATTAAAAGATCTTTTTTTTACCATATTATATACTATTCCTATACTGTCCTTAAATAGTTTTACATTGTTCTTTTTAATCATTTTTAATGCATCTTTTAAGTCCTTTATTTTTGTAGACATTTGTCCTTCTATTATTTGTTTTGAAAATAGTACATCATTTAATTCAGGATATTTCATAAAAATATCTCTATAATCATTAAAATTATAAAATATTTTATATGCATAGTTCTCAACAATATATTTGTATAATTCATAGTTTTCTTTAAAATATTGGAAATTTGACTTTATATAATTTAAAGAATATTCAATTATTTCATATGCTCTAAGTTCATACTGTTTCAATTTTTCCCTTGATAAAATAATTTCATAATTATTTTTTATATATTTATTAATATCTCTTTTTTTATACCTTTCTTTAACAGCAATTATATCATTAATTGCTGTAGATACTTTTTTCTTTAAATCGTCTCGCACCATTGGTAATATCTCTTTTAGCTGTGAAAATGTATCAATAAAAATATAATCTATATAATCATCTAAATTATCAATTTTTAGTGTTTTAGTATTATAATAATTATTTATATCATCAAAATTATCAATTAATGTTTTAACTTGAAATCCACTAGCCATATCATTTTTCCCATAATATAATAATGTAACCGTGTTTTCCTTTGCTTTTAATAATTCTACAATATTCATTCATTTCACCTCTTATTTTAAATTATATCATCAATTTTATATTTTTCTATTGCATTATTTGAACTTTCTTTAACTTTTGAATTATTTTTGTTCATCTGGTTATACATATCAATATTAGATAATTCTTTATTAGCTAATTCAATATATAATTTTTTTACCACTTCTTTTCGTTCTTCAATATCAACTTTTTCATTAAAAATATATCTTTTTGATATATCTATAAAGTCTTCAGATGACAAATTTTCATTATTAATCAAACTATCCAAACTAATATTTAATAATTTACAAAATTTGATCATTTCATTTGCAGTCATACTTTGCTTGCCATTTTCTATTCTTGATATTTTAATTCTATCTCCTATATCAAGTTTTTCCGCTATTTCTTCTTGAGTATATCCATTTATTTTTCTTAAATTTTTAATTTTATTACCTATTTCCTTATTATTAAACATTTTTTCATCTCCCACAAAAAAGCAAAATAATCATGTAAAAAAACTACATCATTATTTTGCTTTTCTTTAATTTATAATTTATTAAAGTATTTTCTAATCTTATTAGCCATTAAAACTCTTCTTTTCTGTAAAAATTCCTCATAATTTTCAACGGACATATTAATTATATCTTTAGGTATAGCACTTTCTTCTAAATTTTTATATAAATCTTTTTCTGAATTAATTAATCCATATTTATTTTCTTCTCCATTGCATTGTGCTTTAATATCTGCCATATAATCCTTTGGAGCTCTGTTACTTACTGCAATATTTATTTCTGTTTGCAACATAGTAAAATTTGCGATTTGATTATATTGTTGTTTATTGTTATATCCATTCTTTTTTAAATAATCTTTAGGAAAAATATGGTGTACATCTCCTCTATTTTCAATCAGATATTGCACTTTTATACTATCTGATAGAAATCCTCTATCTCCTAAAAATATTTGTGCTGCTAAAAATGTTTTCCAGAAAGGACTACTTGTAACAGGTGTATTTAGTCTATCTACTAAGTAATTTGTCCAGAATGATTCTGTTAATTGTCTTTCTTCTTCCTCTCTAATATACTTTTCAATATCTTGATTATCATTTAATCTTCTAATATCATAGTCAAAAGCTGATTCAGGAGATGAAGTATATCTTTGAGTTAGAATAGACATCACAACCCATCTTCTTACTAGAGTTTGGATTTTACTTGGCTCAATATTCTTTTCTCTCAATACTAAATACAATATATATCCAAAATTCAAAACATTTTGAGATCTTACCAAACTCTCATCTATAATACCAGCAGATTTTAATATCATAATATATCTTTCAAAATTGCTTTGATTTACAAATTGTTTCACACCATCATATAACGTTTTGAAACTATCCTCAACTATATCTTCACGGTATTCTCTAGTTTCAAAATCACGTCCTGATAATAAACTTACTAAATCAGATAATTTTCCTCTTTTGAATTTATATGTAAATGCCACTCTTAAAACATCAGTATAAGAAGGTAAATATAAATCTTCATTTTTATCTTTTATCCATTTAATTTGCTTAAATATGTCTTTTTTGCTAAATTCAATATCATTATTTTTTATATTATCATAATCAACAGGAGTTTTAGCAAAATGGCAAAAATAGTCTATAGCTTTCCTTATATCGTTTCCTTCATATTGTTCATTAACACTTATTTTTGACATAGCAAAATCAGCTTGAGATAAAACTACACCTTCAGAATTAATTCTAACAAATATTTCTGTAACTGTATCTATATCTAATGATGAACCTAATTCTATTCTTCCGATAGTAACATTCTTTACTGCTAATAATTTATTAATTCTTTTGTTTACCTCATTTGGACTCATCTCATATTTATTTGAATAATCAGTAACAAATTGCCATGTATCTATATTTCCATCTTTCATAAATTCTGATATATCTGGTATCCATTCATCTTGTTTCTCTATTGCAGGATTTAATGTTTGAAATTCTTCCTCTTTTATATTAAAAGCAATTTTTATTCTTTTCTTTTTATAATTACTATCCAATACTTCTTGTCCCAATAAAGCTGCTGTTAATGCTGTTATTCTTTGTTGCCCATCTATTAATACTTGTTTTCCTTCAGAAGATGTTCCATCTTTTAATTTTACATCTGGGCTTTTCCATGTAATTATATATCCTACTGGATAACCTTTATATAACGAATCTATTAAATTTCTTACTTTTGTAGAATCCCATACAAATGGCCTTTGAATTTCAGGAATAGCAATAGTTTCATCACTTACAAATCCTAATAAAGTACTTACTGATACATTATTCACTTCAAAATTTGGCATATAAATCATCCTTTCTATCTTTATGTTGCTTGTTATTAATTTTCTTTAACTTTTGATTCAATATATTTTATTTCATCTTCAGTTAATCCAATCAATTGATATAATTGAACATCTATTGGCTCAGAAAAGTTAATTATTGTGTTATCTATATAATTTTTAAAATTTGGTACATATTTTGCCAATGATGTTAAAGCCTCATCTGTTAATAATAATGCATATTTTACAAATTTGCTATTAATATATTTCTTAAAGTTACTAGCTTCTTTTTCTGTTTCAAAAGATTTTAAAGCTACTCTTGCCCTACCAAAAGCACTATGATTATCTACAATAGCTAACTGATTATTTCTTCCATCCTGTCCTCCTGGATGTGCACTAGAAACAACTACCTGCCATTCAGAAATATATTTTACATTTTTAGCTATTAAATCTTTATCAATTACGAACCACATTGTTCTTCCTGCTGGACCAGGTTTATCGTTAGTTAGCACTTTAATCTTATTTTTATAGTCAATGATTTGTCCATTAAATAATTCTGATTTTTCTTTATTTTTTATAATTAAATCATTATCTATACCAAATAAAGAATCTCCTCTAGGCAAAATTTCACTACTTAAAAATGTTAAATTATTTTTCACTACAAATTGTTTAATTTTTTCAACAATATCTATATCTTTAGGATTAATAATTAATAAATCATCTCCTGGATTATTCTGTTTCAAGGAAACACTTTTGTTATTTACAATATAATCATATTTAAATCCACTATCTTTTTTATTTTTATTTGTTACTACTATTGCTACTCCATCTGGTATATCTGTATCATCAAATATTTCTTTGGCATTTGGATAAAAAGATACTCTTTCAAGGTTACAATTATTAATTAAATTATATCCAAATTTTTTTAACCCTTTTCCTGATTGATGTATCCATCTAATTCCTGGATAAATTAATACTGTTTTATTATGAGTAAGAGACATTGCCTGTTCTTGAAAATGTTGAAATATATTAGTTCTTGGTTTTTGAGCATTACTACTACTTTTACTATTTGATTCTTCTTGATATGGTGGATTTCCAACTACTAAATCAAATTTCATTCTTTCATCTCCTTTAACATAAAACATATTTTTCTCTAATTCTATTTCATTAAATTTTTTATTTTGCAATAAATAATTGTTTAGTTCGTTATAGTCTACATTTCCATCTCTATCTTTTATACTTAATAAATCATAACTATTAAATAATAGAGCAATATTTTCTATATTTAATCCAAGTATATCGTATATTTTTCTTGTAAACTCATATGCAATACTAGATGTTGGTATTGAATAAATTATATTATTAAAATTGTCCTTTCTAAGACCTATCTCTAATAATACTTCATACAATCCTATTGAAAATTCGCCCATTTTACTAGCAATATCTAGAATTTTTCCGTTATTATTGCATATTTCTATTAATTCTTTTTTATCAATTAAATCATACATATTTTTGCATACATTTATTGGTGTAATAATTTCAGACTGTGATATTTTTTTAAATTTATTCATTGCAACTTCTGCTCGTTCTAGCGTTTTTAATGATTCATCATGTGATAACTTATTGATATTCTGTATTTTATAATCCAATTGACTTAATTTAAAGACGTCCATACTGTCATTCATCAGTTTTAATATAATACTATTTAGCCCCAGATTTTTTGCAATTCTCTTATTATCTTCAGTGTAATCAATACTTTTAACCACATCAAGTAAAGAAATAACATCATCCTTAGTTAAAAAGGAGTAAAATAATATTCTAGCAAAATATGTTCGAATTTTTTTCTCATAATTTACTGATTCTTCATTATTTATTTCTATATTTTCTTCACTACCATTACTATCTGTTGTATCGCCATTTGTATTATCTTCTGAATCAAATGTAGATGTATCTAAATCATCTCCATCTTCATCACTGGTATTATCTACTGATAATCCTTTATTTGAGCCAAGTTCAGCTTGTCTATCTATAACATTTTTTATTTCATCATTCTCTAATAGTTTTAAATCTACTGGAATATCATTTACTTCGTCCATTACACCCTTTTCTTTTGAATATTCACTTACGGCATCCATTATATTCTTAGGTTCAATCTCTACAATCTTGTTTTTATTTATTGTAATTATTGGTGAAATTCTTAATTCATTTTTCAACCTTTCCTCTAGCAATGAATTTCCAGACTCTTCTACATTTACATTATATATCTTTGATTTTTGCTCTTGTAATACAAACATTCGATATGGATCAAAGTCCACTAATAATGTTTGTGGCTTCATATTATACTTTATAACATTTTGTTCATTATCTACATATTTTTTAATATACTGATTTTGTAATCTAAAAATAGCTTGATCATATTCTTGAGGAGATGATGTATCTTTTAAATAAATCATCGTATCCCATTGTTCAACTGTTGAACCTGTTAGCATTCTATTAACTGTCAAAGTTAATGTTTTCACATCATTTTCTTCACATTCTCTAATTTTATCTTTTATTTCAGCAATAGTCCTATATTGATTAGAATTATCTACTCCAGAAATATTAATAATTTCATATTCATTTAGATTTTTAAACTTATTCTTGTTATTCTTTATTAATTCTTCTAATGCATCACATGATGCACAATATGGTAAAACACACACAATGTGCCTACACATCTTGCCTTGCTTTATTTTGTCATAATTTAAAAATCCCAATACATTTTCATCTTCTTTAGATCCGTCAATAACTTCAAAAAGCTCTAATATTTCTTGTTCATTTACAAATTTTTTATGAGAATCATCATCTGCTTTTTTTATAGATTTTGGTTTTAATAAAGCAGAAAAAGCATATGTATATCCATTTTTCTGATATTCCTTTAATTTTTCTTTTGCCTTTTTGCTTGGATTAAAAGCAAATCTTACCATCTGTGGAAAACCAAAATATGGATTATCCCATTCTTTAATTTCATCATTTAAAATATTCTCATTATTCCATTTTTCTTGTTCTTCTACTATATCTGAAAATTGGCAAAAAGAAATAATATCTTCTTTTTCAAATTCGCTTCCCATCAATATTCTGTAAGGTGTTCCTGATAAATGTAATGTCGTATCAACATCTAAAATTTTTAAATTTTCATTTAAGTCATTAATATTACTTTCTTCTTTATGGTGCTTATCTTTTATATCTTTTTCATATTTTGTACTTTCTAATATTTTACCATATTTCTCTGCTCTTGCTCCAAAATGAGTTTCATCAACGATTAATAAATCAATTTTATTTTTAAATAAATCCTTATGCTTTTCTTTAATTAAATCACCTTGCAAATCTTGTAATGTCAAAAATACAACTACCTTTTCACCTTTAGATAATCTTTCACTTATTTCATTATTATTTCTCGATAATTCTTCAGCAGTAATAAAACTATACCCTTCAAAATTTTTAGGGATTTCAACATTTCTTTTCCATTCAAGCTTTACATCCGCTTTTGCAGAAACAATTACTACTAAATCTGCATTCATTTCTTTTGCACACATCATTGAAGTAAAAGATTTCCCAAATCTCATAACTGCATACATAAGTAAATTTTTTCTTCCATTTTTTCTTGCCTTTTTAAAATTCTCAATTACTTCTTTTTGATTTGGTCTTGGCTGCCATTCTTTTTCTTCTCTCTTATACTGAAATATTTCTGGAAGACTTGTGTTAGCATCATAATACTGATATTTATTATCATTTTTTTCATAACTTTCTTTAATATCTTCAATAGCCTCTTTCACATCTGTATCTATAGCATTCTTAAAAAATTCATTTGAATAATAGATTTCTTTTGATATATCTTTTTCTTTTAATCTTGCCTTTCCTAATTCTTCTTCAATATATTTATGTACAGAATAATCTCTAAAAAAGACATCTGAATTAATCATAGCTTTTTCTTTATATTCTTCTTTTAAATCAGGAAAATATTTTTTCCATTCATTTAGTCTAATTTTAACAGGTCTATATGTATCACCTATTTTTAAATAGTTAGGCACAGTATTAGTTGTAAATGCATAAATATATGGCTCAACTCTACCAATTATGATATTATCTATAATTTCTTTTCCTTCCATTATTCCTCCTATTTTTTCTTTAATAATGTTTCAAATTTAATTTTTCTATTTGTGTCCCAATTCATTATCTTGCAATATATACCATTATGCTTTTTATTATTTCCTGTTTTACAACCTTCGCAAGTATACTCTTTTGTTATATTTCCAAATAATGTTATTTCTGTTACCTTCTCGTTTTTACAACTATTTGGTATCACATATTTAATACCATCCATTTGCCATATATTCCAGCTTATAATATTAGCAATTTCTTTTATTAATTTAATATCTGGTTTTTTATTGAATTTATTGTAATAATAATCAATATAAGTATATAATAAATTTTCTCTAGCTAATAAAATATTATCACCTTGCCAATCAAACCCATATACATTCTTTACTGCAACAATTGACCATTCTATCCATTCTTCTTCATTTAAATTATTTTCAGATACAATCCTTAATTTTCTATCTAACAGTCCAATTCTATCTTCTACTTTAATTGACTTTCCTGTAACAGTATCATATCTACTCACTAAATATGGTGCTTCTCCACATGAGATTTCTAATCTTGTACTTTTAACATAATCTTGCCAAGTTTTTCCTTTAAATTCAATTTTATTGTAATTTGTTATCCAACCTTTATTACCAGATCTATTAAATACATTTGTCCTTTCAAACCATGATTCATCTGCCAAATTATTTTGTTCATTGCAAATCCACGATGGTGTAAAAACCTCTGCATTATTTTTTGATCTAGCTTCTTTTTCTTCTTTATTTTTTTTAGAACGAGGTTTAATTAAATCTTTATATGATCCAGTTATTTTACTAATAGTTATTTCAGATTCAAATTCGAATCCTATTCCATTATATTTATAGTCATTTGTTGCCCATATAATATTTCGACCACTACTATTATCTTTTAAAAGAATATTTAATAATTCAGAATCAACTGATAACAAATTTTCTTCTTTAATATCAATTAGTTCATTAAACATTTTGTAATCTCCTATTTATTAAATTTCTATCTCTAATATATCATCAACACTACATTCAAGAACTTCACATATTTTAGCTAAAGTTTCTATTTGAACAGTCTCATTTCTTCCTAACTTTGCCATTGCATTTGTAGTTATTCTTGCTTTTTCACATAATTGTGTTTTATTTATTTTTTTATCTATCATTAATTTCCATAGTCTGTCATAACTTATAGTCATTCAGAGACCCCCTATTTAATTTTTTACTCTAAAAAGATTTTATCATTTATGATATTTTTATTCAAGATTTTCTTGAATATTTCAAGAAATAATTTTAGGCACATTTCTGTGCCAATTTTATCTATCACATCTCCTCTCCTTGTTCTTTTTTTCTTTTGATTTCTTATCTTTTACTTTTCCCTGTTCCCTTTCCTTCATCTCTTTTAATTGCTCTTTCATCTTCCTAGCATTATCTCTGACTTCATCACATAACCTAATCTCTTTCCTAACTTTCTCTATATCAGAAGTAACATTAATTATTTCTTTGGTCACAGCATCTTTTGCACTTTCATTATCTAATTTCTGCCTTTTATAATACAACCTATTCCTTGTATTCAAAGTCTTTTGTAATTCTTCTTTTTTCTCCTCTTTTAAATTATCTATATCATTTATAGTTTCTAATTTATACTTACATATAAACCTTATTTGTTCAGAATATTTGTCCATCTTTTTTACTTCTTCTCTCATTTCTGGAGTAAGTTTATAGTTTAATTTTTTCTTTGGATATACTTTTAATAAATAGCAATAGTAATAATATAAAGCAATTATTCCTTTAGGTTTTCTTAATTTCTTTGTACTACCTTTATAAAATAATCTTCTATCATAAGTTTTAGGTTTTATTACTTCTTCTCTACTTGGATATCTACTACGAATTTTATTTTGAATATTTTCAATAGAATATTCTTCTCCAAATGCTCTTTCTATTCTAATATTTCTTTTATGTGGATACCTTCTCACACTAATTTTATTAGCTCTAAAATATACCTCATATCCCATTTCTTTTAATCTTTTTAAGAATTCTTTATAAGTCCACGAATGTTCTATTGCATAATCTATATCTTCTTTTGCAAATTTATAATAATCTGAATCTCTCATAGATTTTTTATAAAAGTTTTCAAAATTAATTCCAGATTTACAAGTCTTCTCTTTTAAAATACTTAAACCATATTCTTCACATATTTCGTCTGATGTTTTTCTTAATAATGCTGTATTACTCAAATTACTATAATACTTTTTTCCATCTTTAAATGACACAGAATTAATTACAAAATGATTATGGAGATGTTTTGTATTTAAATGAGTAGATACTACAACTTGAAATCTATCTCCCCACATTTCATTTGCAAGTTTTACTCCAATTTCATGTGCTATCTCTGGAGTAACTTCTCCTTCATTAAAAGATTGATATGCATGAAATGCTAATATGCCATTTTCTTTTCCATAAAATATTTTTACAAATTGCATTTGTTTAACTACATCTTCTATTTCACAATTTATCCCTGTAGTATAAAATTGCTCTTCTGTTTTATCTGGATTGGTTGCATAAGTCATTACTTGTCTGATACTATCAAACTCATCCATTTCATATTTGCTATAAATATTTTTTGTCTTTTCTTCATTTGTTGCATAGTTAATTACATGATCTAATCTCTTTCGTACTTTCCATATTTTTGTTGTTGCCATTTGCTTTCTCCTCTCTTCTAAAAAGGGGATTGGGGAATTTCCCCATTTAGAATTTCGAGCTGACGAAATTCATTGCTTGTTAGGACAACAATATGCTTCTTTTTAGTACTAAAATTATTCTTTTTTTATATCAAATGCACACCTTATTTTGAAAATACTTGGACTTTTTTTGTTAAAATCCAAGTACTTTTCTTCTTATTTTTTATTATAAATTATTTAATTTATAATAATTATTTTTGTAAAAATTCAATCTTTCTTCATCATCCATATTACCTTTTACTTCATGATTTTCATCTTCTACTTTAAATATTCTATTTATTTTTCTTAATAAGATTTCTTGTTTTATATCTCTTATTAAGCATGGAACTTTGTCATATCCTGCTGCTTTCGCTGCTACTAATCTTGCTTCATCTCTAAAAATATAATATCCATTTTCTTTTTGAATAATTTCAAATGGTTTCTTAATTCCATTTCTTTTTATTGTTTCCATATATCTAGAAACCTTTTCTAAATTTCTATTACAAATTCTGTTATATTTAACTCCTTTTATATCTTTTATTTCTATTTCTTTATATCCTTTATAAACCTTCATATTATCAAATCCTTTCTTTTTTCTATTTACTTTTTCAATTTTTTGTATTAAAATATAGTTACAATCATTTAAGTTAGCATTTAGTTTGGTCGCTTGTGCTAGCTTTTTCTTTTATATTTTTTAGTGTTACTCCATAACACATTTGATACAATTTTGAGATAATCGCATTTACCAATTGTTCATCCTGGCATTTGTTAAATCTTTCAATTAATCCTTGCTTATCAAATCTTGTTGTAATAATTATTGGTAATCTATTTTCATTTCTATTTTCAATTATTGTATATAATTTTTCTAATGCCCAGTTACTTATTTTTTCTGTTCCTAGATCATCAATTATTATCATATCTACATTTGAATATAGCTCAATTAATTCATTCTCCGACTTTGTATTATCTTTAAAAGTTTCCTTTATCATATCTAATAAAGTTGTTAATCTTCCCATTAGCGCTATCTTGTCATTTTCAATTAATTTATTAGCAATTGACGCTGCTAAATGTGTTTTTCCAACTCCTGACTCGCCCATTATTATCAGTCCATTGGTATTTGCACCTGTAATATTTTTATTTACATAGTCCTTAGCAATTGCTATGGCTAATTCATTTTCAGAATTACTATTAAAATTTTCAAAGTTTAAATCTTGAAATTTTCTACCAATATAGTTTTGTTTATATATTTTGTTTATAAACTCTCTAAAATGTTTTCTTTTTGTAATTTCATAGACTTGTTTATCTTTCTCATTCCAATATTCTTGTGACTTTTTGCAAGTACATCTTTCATATTCAATATTATCTGGAGAAAAATTAGCATATAAATAATCAAGTCCAATTGGAGTTAATTCTCTGCCACAAAATTCACATTTCTTCGATTTTTTATGAATAACTTCGTTATATTTTGTATTCTCTAAAACCATTTTCGCTCTCCTCTCTTATTTTTTCTTCTTTTCTTATTCTTAAATCTTTTGTATTCTTTTCTTCTCCGTTACTTAACGTTTGAATAACGTTACTTTTTTCATTTTCACTTTTTAATTTTTCACGATATCTTTTTTGTCTTTCTCTGTTTTGCATTTGATATTTTTCATACTTTTCAATACTTTGATATTTGTCCCAATTTTTTATTAGAAATGTTTCCCCTTCTTTTATTAACATTTCTAATTCTAGAAACTTATTTAAAATCTTTTCTATTTTTTTCTTAGATTTTCCCATAATCTTTGAAAAATTTTCTATTGTCATAGGATTATTGTCTCCTATTTCTAATCTTCCTTTGTTATTACATTCAACTGCTAATGCAATTAGCTGTATCCATACTCTAAAATAAGTATCTCCATCAGTTAATTTTAAAATCAATTGAATCTTTCTGTTTGAAAAAATATTAGTTTCTGTTTTAAACCAAGGTAATTCATACATATCCTCCTTTCCTCTCTTTCCCTGTTAGCTAGTAACTAACTGATTCTTTTTCTTTTCTATTTAAATATTCATCTAATGCTTGAACTCTAAATAGAAATTTTCCACCAACTTTGGAGCATGGTATTTGTTTTTTTCTTACTAATTGATTAATTAACCAATAAGAAATTCCTAAATACTCTGCTGCTTCTTTCATTGTTAGTGTAGTTCTTTGTACTTTTTGTAGTTCCATAAAATCGCCTCCTTTCATTAGGTATATTAGTCTGTCAATTCTCGTTAACAAGTTTTATATGTTTTTTCATGTTAACTAATTGAATTTTACCACGCTTTATGATAAAATCCTATTAAATTTAGAGAATTCAGTTATCAAAGCAAAACTTTTGGTTTTTTTGTGATTTGTTAACAAAGGAGATTAGATATGGAAAGAAAAAATAAAATAGGTATTTCTTTTGATGCTTCATATTTTGCTCAAATATTTATCCATACTTCTGGATCTTATTTGAGTAAACCTATAAGCAAAACTAATAATAAATATTTAGCAAATTTAAGGACTATTCCACCTGATGAAAAATTTGGGCAATTAGTTTTAGAATTGGAAAATGCAAATTCTGAATCAGAAAGAGAAAAAATAATAAGTGAATTAAAATCAATAGTAGAAATTGATAAAACTGTTGAGTCTGTTCCTCTTTCTTTTAAAGATAATGTAGAAGATTTAAAAGGTTATATAGTTTTTGAGCCAACATCTTCTGTTGAACACTATGATCTATCTTTATTAGATTTTATAAGCTATAATTTTGATGTATTTAATGATTATTTATTGTTTTTTATAAATTTCTTTGATTATTTTATAGATAAATTAGATGATAAAGATATTAAGTATATTGAATTAGATACTTTATATCCTATAAATGAAATAATTGGGATAGCTAAAAAATACTATGATAAAGAAAAGGGGAATTTAATATATTATCAAAGTCTTTTTAAGAAATGTGTTAATTTCGTTTATAAAATTAATAATCCTTTTGATATGAAATATTTAACACATAAACAAATATTTTTCTTATACAATCAATTATATCAGGATACTTTTACAAAAATTAAACGAGACTTTCATTCAACAGACTTATTGGATTATCAATATAATGACTTTCCTATAAGAAAAGAATTAATTGGACTTGAAGATATAAATGTTTTGGTCTCTGCCATTGAGGAAATAGATCCTACTGGTAGAAAACTTAATAGTCTTCAACAATTTGAAACTACTAACTTATTTACAAGTTTTTATATTACCTTATTCAATGTAGTTGCTGTAAACAAAATGCATATTAAAATTTGTGGTAATTGTGGAAGATACTTTATAACTCATAAAGAGACTGTTACTTATTGTGATAGAATTACTAAAGACAATATGACATGTAAAGATATTGGGAATAAAGAATATCAAAAAAGAAAAAAAGAAAATGATACAACATATGATAAATATAGAAAAATCGGAAGTAGAAAACAACTTAGAGCTAAACGAAATCCTGAAATAGATATGTATCAAAAAGATTTGGAAGAATATAGAAAAACTGGAAAACAAATGTATAAGGATGTATGCTCTGGAAAAATTTCTAATAAAGAATTTGCGAAATGGGTAGATGAACAAGATAAATAAAAAGTAGTACTTATAATTTGTACTACTTTTATATTGATTAGAAATGTTTATTAAATTCATAATTATCATATTGTAGCATTTCTCTAAATATTATGTCTATAACTATTTTATACAATATTTTCGTTCTTTCATATATCCAGTTAAAATCAACATTCTTTGCTCTATAATTTTTGGGATTTGCCTTTTTTCCTATTTTCTTGAATGATATATATAACTTTTTATTTGTTATATGATATCCATTATGTACGTAATGATTTCTTAAACATATTATTTCACGTTCTAAATTCTCAATATTTTGAATTTTCTCTTTATCTTTATAATTATTTTCAATACTATACCTTATAAATGAATTCTTTATCCCTTTTATTGGTTGTTGCTTATAATAACACTCTATAAATCTATAAAACATTAAAAAATTATCTTCTATATTTCTTGAAGTATGTAATACTATAAATGGAATATTTCTTATTTCATTATTACTATTTCTATATGGTATTTTTGTATAACATTTAAATAGAAACTGTAGCAAATCGTCTTTTACACTACTATTAACATGTGAACTATTATACTTAATTTCATTCATAGGAATACATAGCTCAAAAAAAGTTTTATTAATTTCTACCATAACCTTATCAATGTTAAATCTATATGGTTTTAATAATTGAAAAAATATTGTTAACTCATTTACATATTCATACACTTCTTCATAGCCAATACTTTTATCCATTTCAATTTCAACATATCCATTTAGTCTAATATCTATTTTGTTATTCTTTCTACTTAGTTCGCTTTTCCAATCATCTGATACTACTAAAGATTTTATATTATTACTATTTATTTCTACTTTTTGTTTTATTGTATCTTTTTTTAACTTAATAATATACTCATTATCTGTTTTTTTTCTAGATAAACTTGGATAACCTATAAATTCATTTATTATGTTGCTATAAACTCTAACTTTTTTTATATTATTTCCATGTGGTATATCACATAACTTTTCATAGCTTCTATTTTTAAAATAATAACTTGAAAAAAATTTTGTTTTAGCTCCTCCATCTGGAGTTCCGAACACCTCTGAATGACCATAATAATATGCTTTTTTTAATAAATAATTCATTTTTGTTTTTTGATCAATAATTAAAATATCTCTTTTCTTAAATTCTGTATTACTTCCAAATGTTCTCGCTCCATTAATTGCTGGTATTTCTTCATCAATATCGTAATCAACTGTTACTTCTATTCCATCTTTTTTTACCTCGTATTGGCAATCATATTTATCATCATATTTATCATCAAAATAGCAAACTGACATTATTACACTTCCTTTATTACCTTTTTACTGTTCTAATAATTTTATCTTTTCTTTTAATGTTTTAATTAGGTATTCTATAGCTTCTTTTTTTGTAATTCCAAAACTGTCTTTATCGATATCTTTTAATTTTTCTATTAATTGTTCCATCTTTTCAAGATCATTTATATAAAAGTCCTTTAAATTTGAAAAATTGTATATTCTGTCAATGCAATATTTAAAATTATAAATATTTTTACTATTGCTATTCTTTATTTTTTCTACAATAGTATCTATATCAAATTCATTTAAAAATTGTTTTTTTTCAATACAATCTTGTTCTCTTATATATTCATTCAGTTTTACTCCCCAATCTTTTGACTCAAATATATCCTTTAAATTAATAATGTTTTTATTTTTACTACTAAAAGCCATTTTATCTTTAATATATTTTATATTTTTGTTATATATTTTAGTCACTTGCTCATCTCTAGTAAAAACATGAAAATCTATATAATCAATCTCATTGTTTTCAATGTATTTTCCCATTTCAGTAATGATTTCTTGAATTATTTCCTTTTCAAAATTTAAATTTTCTATACATGATAAACTATATATTATTTTAGGAAATAGTTTATAATTATATTTATTAGCCTTTATATTAACTAAAATTTCTTGCATAGCATTTTTTATTTCATCATCTTCCAATTCCCAGTAAACTTTTAATTTATTATAAGGATCATCATCTTCTATATTTTCATAATTAATATCTAAATAATATTGTATACTTCCTAACATTTTACTTCTATCAATATTCCCATCAAGTATAAAATCATCAACAAAATTAAATGCCGTATAATAATTATTATTATTTTGTCTTACATCTTCTGTTAAGCATGCAGCACTAGAATACATTACTCCAGATAATATTTGTTTAATATCTATTCCTTTCTTTATTCCTATTGAAGAAAATATCACATTAATGAATACTAGATTGATAATTGAATATTTTTTATCTATATTTAATCTATTTATTTCGTTATATAAAATTTCAAATCTATCTAATATAAAAATCATAGTTCTTATGTTATTGCAATTATTAAGTTTTATAATATTGATACATTTATTTTTGTTTTCTTTTAAAAATTCATATAAATCTTTATTCTTTTTTTTATATTCCACTATTAATTGATCATATACTTTATTAATATCAGGAATATATTTAATTGTTATACCAATCAACTTTTCCTTTATTGCTTTATATTTTTTATTTCCATCGTACATATTTAAAATTCTATTTTTAATTTTAGGTATATCTACTTTTTTATTTTCTTCATTATTTATTTTAGTAAATATATCTTTTCCTTGTTTTTCGCCATAATCTATATTATCATTTAAACAAGACATTACTTTTAATTCATAATTATTGTCATAATTAATTTTATTTATCTCTTGCTCATTTGCAACTATAACACATTTTACATTTTTATGTTCAACATAATCATTAATATAACCTAAAGTTTCACTAATAGGCATTTCACATCTTTCTAAATCATCAAATACTATTACATAATCAGATATATTTTTGAATAAACTTATTATCTCACTAGCATTTAAATTTTTTACTCCAGAAATATCTATTTTAAATACATTTTTTATAATTTCATTAGAAATAACAAAAATAGCCCCACTAGTTTTTTTAAAAGCTGAAAATCCTTTTGATTTTGTAATTTTCTCTGGCATATTATTTTCTAATATTTTATAATATATCTTTTTATCTATATCTTCCCTATTTTTTATTCCATTTAGAGGTATATATATAATATTCTTATTATTCTTTACAAATTTAGTTTTTATGAAATATGTTTTTCCACTTCCCCAGTCTCCATCAATTAAAATTGCATATTGCATTTTAGGATTTTCTATATATTTATTTAGTACATCTAAAATTTTTTCATCATCCATTTTTTTCTCCTTTCATTTTGTCAAATTTTATCACATTTTCTGTTAAAAGTCCATAGATATATTGATATGACAAGCTTTGACATTTTTCGACACATTATTCCATATGAATTTTAATTATTTTTATGAATCTTATTGCAATTTGTTATCATTGATTGTATAATTTATATTGTTAACAAATATATTATCCTCTCCCACCCATAGTTATGCCTGAAAGGAGGTGAAAAAGGTAATGGCTGGGAGTATTGAAAAAAGAGGAAAAGATAGTTACAGGTTAGTATGTACAAATGGCTATGACCTAAATGGGAAGCTAATTAAGCATACAAAAACAATACACGGAACTAAAAAAGATGCTCAAATAGAACTTGCTAAATTTGTTGCTGATGTTCAAAATGGTCTTGTAATTGAAGGAAAATCTCTTAAATTTTCTGAATTCACGGAAATATGGAAAAGAGATTATGGTTCAAAAGAACTTGCACCTTCAACATATAAAAGATATTGCAGAATGTTAGAAACAAGAATTCTTCCCTACTTTGGACATTTCTATATTAATAAAATAAAACCTACAGATATTATGCAATTTTATGATTTATTAAGTAGAGATACACAATTAGTTAGAAAGAAAAGTAACAATGGTAAGAAAACTTTAAAACCTTTATCTGGTAAGACAATATTAGAACATCACAGACTACTTCGTGCAATGCTACACAAAGCTATATATTGGCAATTACTTGTATCTAATCCAGCAGAAAGAGTTCAACCACCTAAAGCAATGAAACCTAAAAGAAGATATTACGATGATGAACAATGTAAAATACTACTAGAAAATCTAACAGAACTTAGTGAAGAACAAATTAAATACAAAGTTGCAATCATCTTAACAATATTTACTGGTGTAAGACTCGGAGAACTTATGGGATTAGAATGGCAAGATGTAGATTTTAAAACTGGTATAGTAAGTATAAATCGTTCTAGTCAATATTTAGCAGACAAAGGTGTATTTACTAAAACACCAAAAACAGAAAGTTCTATTAGAGAAGTAGCAATTCCTGATTTCGTTGTTTCTTTGCTTGAAGAATATAAGTTATGGTATGATGAACAAAAATCATTCTACAGCGAATTATGGACGAATTCTAATAGGTTATTTGTACAAGCTGATGGCAAACCTATGCACCCTTCTACAATTAGCAAATGGTTTGTAAAATATGTAGCACAAATAGGACTACCTGTAATTAACTTTCACGGATTACGACACACAAATGCTACACTTTTAATATCGCAAAATATTGATGTAGCAGTAGTAGCAGCAAGATTAGGTCATGCACAAATTACAACAACATTTAATTTCTATGTACACCCTATTATTTCTCATAATAGAAATGCAGGAAATGTATTACAAAACTTGTTACTACAAAAAAACTAGTCTAAAATCTTTTTTCAAATTTCACTAAAGTGATTTAAAAAGTCATTAAATTTTTCACGATAAAAAAAGTAAAAGACTACTAAATATAAAATTAGGTTTCCCATAGTCTTTTACTGAAAATTCATTAGAAATATCAATAGTTTTTGAGGATTTCTTCCCCAACTTTTCCCCAATTAGACATAATAGTGCTATTTTCAAGCATTATTGTAAACTGCTTGAAGAATATAAAAAATCGCTACAACTTAGATAGCTGTAACGATACAAGTTTGGTTGCGGGGGTAAGACTCGAACTTACGACCTTCGGGTTATGAGCCCGACGAGCTGCCAACTGCTCCACCCCGCGATGTTTAACGAAAACAATTATACTACCTAAAACACCATTTGTCAATACTTATTTTTAAAAAAATAAATTTCTGTTTAATTATTAGATGAAAACATGTATAATAATCATAACTTAATAAGTAGTAAAATGATTTTAAAGGCTTAATATTTAAATCATTCATTAAATCAATGCTTTATTATCAATATACATTGCAATTATGAATTGCAAATCCCTAATTTTATATACTATACAAATTTTGGCACATTTATTTTTACTTAGTTTCTTATTTTACAATGTTGATTATTACTTATAAGAATTTAACACAGGAGAAATTAAAGGTGAAAATATTTATTGGTGGACGGATGTCCTGGTGCTTATCCAATTATAAAAAATTCTATAAATGTGTAGTCATTTATCACTGTAGAAAATATTTTTCCCAAAAAATCATTTTAAATACTGATTTTTAATACAGATTTCATTCATAATTAAGTTGCTAACTAAACTACTCGCAATAGTTTAGATTAATATAAGTTTTGTGATTAAGACACAAAATACATAAGAAAGCAGGGATTTTGTAATTGAGTTTCTCCGTGCTTTCTTTTTTTGCACTCTGTGCAAAATTTTATGAAATATATTAAAAATTGTAAATTTGTGCTTAATTTATTATAAAAACAAGTTATTTTTAATACATAAATTTGCACTATATGCAAATTCTATTGCACACAGTACAAATTTTATGTTTTTGAGTTATTTATGTAAACCTGCCACAATAAGTTTGTAGTTAGCTAACACAAATTTAAAATTCAACTAGTTTAAGTCTTATGAAGATTTAAGGGGAAAATAACTTGAATAGACAAATTTGTGATGATAAGAAATTAAATAAAAAGAAATTAGCATTTGATACTTATAATATATTAAGAAAGCTTGGAATAAAAACAAGTAATCAAGGTGCTAAACTAATATACTTAGCGATAATAATTCTAGCAAATTCAGATATGGAATTTATTAAGCTTGAAAATATATATGAACAAATAAGTAAACAAATTAAAAGTATGAACAAATTTCAAATAAGACGTTCAATACAATATGTTATTGATAGTAGAGATATAAAAAAGTGTGAAAAAAATTTTGAAATGGTTTTTGGATATGAATATGATAAAAATATATTTACTAATAAAAATTTTATTGATGAATTAATAAGATTTATATAGAGAATTTCTAATAGCAATTTATATTTTTTATATTTACAAATATAGTTATTTAAGATATTATCAAAATATATATAATAAATAGGAGGAAAACTATATGAAAAAAAAGAAAATTATAATTGCTATACTAATAACTATATTGATTGTAGTAATTGGGATATTAGCATATTTAAAAGTAAATTATTATAAAACAGAAAAACCAATGTATGAATTAACACAAAATCTTAATAATTATAATAATTTACATGTCCATACAGTTAAAACATCTGATAAATATGGAACTACAGAGATAGATAGATATTGGAAAGATAGTGAGTATAAGGAAAAAACGAGTAATAGTAGTGAAAATGACTGTGTATATATAAACAGTCATGAGAAAGTTTATATAGCTATTTCAGAAGAAGATAAAATTGTATATATCAATGAAAATGATGAAGAAAACATTAGCACTGTAACTGATAAATCTAACAGATTTACTGGTATTTTTTGTGTAGATATTGATAATATGAATCAAGATTATAAATATTGTGGCATTGAAAATATAAATAATAAGGAATGTTATAAAATATTTGTAAGTAATAAATTTCAAGTAGATAAAGCAACATTATGGATAGAAAAAGAAACAGGTTTTGTTTTAAAGCTTAAAGAATTTTTTGATGGAGAAACAATAACTTATGAAAATACTTATGAAATTGGAACTGTAACAGATGATGATATTAAAAAGCCAGATATACAAGCTTATAAAGATAGTGGCGAATATGAATTTGTATATAGAAAATATAAAGAAAATGGAGAATGTGAAGTTACACATATAGAACCTCAAGGAGATACTTACAGTTATATAGAATAATAAAAGTAAATAAAATTAACAAAAAGGCGAAGCAGACTTCGCCTTTTTCTATGGATGAACGGAATTTAATTTTTATTTGTCGTAGTATATATTATATGCAAAGTCGTATTTAACATCATTCTTACTAGGTATTACTTTGAAATAATAAGTAGTATTACCTTCAAGGTAAAATACGGCTGAAGCAAGAGGATTATTCGCTGACAAATTTTGTTTTGTATAAAACGTTCCATTGCTTCTATATACTTCTATGTCAAATGTTACGTTGGCAGAACTGCAGAAAATGTAGTAACTCATACTATGATGTATGCGTGTATTTGAGCTTGCAGTTGTAAAATTGGCACTTCTGTAGCTATTCCTGTGGTCTACAACGCTATCTGAAGAAATGATTATCCGAGACCGTGATGTCGCCGAATCCGATACTTTTACCGTTGAAGCTTCTGCCGCATATGTCTTTACAGGAGATACTGCAAGACTTGTGAAAATGAAAGCAAATGCCAAAAGAATGGCAGCGGACTTCTTAAAAAATTTGAATGTAAAGTTTTCATAAAAACTACTTCCGTTGATTTTGATTAATTTTTTTCCCGCAACCAAAGAATAGTGAAAAACCGTTAATTTTTAAAAATTAACGGTTTTTCTATTTTTGAGAAAAAGCTTATTTTTCAGTACTTTCACTATTGTTAATCTTTTTTCACAAATATTAATTTTTATTAACTTTTAAACAACCACTCAAACAATTTATGTAAATAGTAAGATTTGTTTGTGTTTTGTTTGAGTAAGTCTTTGAAACAATAGTAGTATCAATGGTTTCAGACTTCAAACAACATAAGGATAATGATTATATTAAATCTTTTTCATTATTTAGTAATAGATTTTCACTTGTTGATATTAAATTTTCATTCAAATAATATTTATTTACTTTATCTAATTCAGCTTCTTTAAATTTATCAAATACAGATGTGTAAGTATTTAATGTTACTGTAATATCTGTATGTCCCATTAGCCTTTGCACTACAACAGGAGCCATACCACTTTCTACACACCTTGTACCATAGCTGTGTCTTAAGCTATGTGTAGAAATACCAGTTATTCCAAACTGCGATTTTAAAATTCTTTGAAGTTCTGAATTTACATTTGTTCTTCTAGTATATTTCTGATTAATTAGTTTGAATAATAGTTGTTCTTTATTATTATTTTGACTTTCAGCTTTTATTCATAGATTTTGCATTTATTCCTCTCTTATTATAATAAAATTATCTTATAAAAAGTGTTACTTTTTTTATAGTTATTAACACTATGTAGATGTAAAATGTTTTATGAAAGGAGTAAAAAATTGAATGATTTAAAGCAAATAGAAGATTATTACAAAGTGAGTAATCAAATAGATTGGGATAAAATAATAGATGACTATACACCATACATTAATACAATAATCAATAATATGGCGAATAGTTTAAGCTATGAAGATAAAGAAGAAATATTATTAGATACGTTTTTTATGCTATGGAAGAATCAAGATAATATTTTGTATTCATTAAAAGCGTATATTGTTGGCATAACTAAGAATCTAATTAAGGAAAAATTAAGAAAAAGGCATATTACATATAATATATCTGACTATGAAGAAATCTTAACTGATTGCGAAAATAATATAGATATGGAAGAAAGACCAGAAATTATAATAATTGAAAAATTGTTTAAAACATTAAAAGAAATTGATTTTAAAATTGTTAATATGTTCTATTACTCTTCAAAATCCATTAAAGAAATCGCAAAAGAATTGAATATGTCAGAATTTAATGTAAAAACCAGATTGTATAGAGTCCGAAAGAAAATAAAAAAAGAACTTAATATAAGGAGGGAAAAATGAAAGAAAACAATGAAGATATTAAGCAAAAGTTTAAGTTAGGAATTGCTATATCACAGATTAAAAGTGATGAAAATAAGAAAAAATTTTCTAAAAAAGTTTTTAATATAAAAAAATATGGTTTAGTTGCTTGTGTTTGTATAATGTTTATAACAGGTACGGTTTTTGCAAAGGATATTGGAAAAATAATAAAAGATAAATTTGGATTAGGAAAAGGAGTTCAAACTGCTGTAGATAATGGATATATTGAAAAAAATGAAAAAGCTTCTACAATTCAAACAGTTGAAATATATCAAAATAATGAAAAAAATGCTAATATAAATATGAAGTGTAATGTTAGTGAGTTTTTAATAACAGATAAAAATTTAAGTATTAATTTTTCTTTTGAAATTGAAAATGAAATAAATGAATATGTTGACTTAGGAAAAGTTAAAAATGGCAATATAGATTATGAAGGTTCTTATATATTAGAATTATCTGATTTATTTATTATAGATGAAAATAATGAAATACTTTACTTAAATAAATCTAATGATAATGCTGTTAAAGAGTTTTTTAATAAAAATGGATTAAATTACGATTTATCAGAATTAGATAAATTTTCTAATAATGCCAATATAAACAATTTTTATGATAAAGATAATATGCTAGGTTTTAATTTAACATGTAATTTTGTATCATCAAACGATTATCCAAAATCAAAACAATTAAAATTATATTTTACAGAAATTACATTAACAGAACCATTTTTAAATGAAAATGAAGCGAAAAAAATTACGTTAAAAGGAAATTGGAATTTTACTTTAGAAGTTCCTGAAATAATGTATAATCGTACTAATATTTCATATAGAGTAATTGAATGTGAAAGAGAAGATATAAATGTTTATGAGGCTAAATTAACAGATACAGGATTTGAACTTGGACTTAAATTATTAAATACAGAAAAGCCAATTTACCCAGAAGAGCTGTTAAAACGTGAAAAAGAATTGAACGCAAATGAAAATATAAATCGGAAAAATTCTTCATGACAAGGAAAACTTTATTAATTTCTATGGTAATGAGTATTATGCAGATTTATATATAGAATACAAGAACAACGAATTTCCTATAAGAATTAATGGAGAAGTACCCGATACTTGGGAAAGTAAAACAGATGGTTGCTATGTAGTTAATTCAAATAATGAGATATTTAGTATTTCAGATATTGTTGAAAGAAACCATGAATATAATTTTTCAAAAGATTTAAAGGAATTTGATTTTTATGATACATTCGAAATGTCAAAATTTGATGCAACAGATATAATTACGGTTGTTATTGATTTAAAAGGTACCCCAGTTCATATTAAACTTGAAAAAATAGTTACTCTTCCCTTTTAAAAAAATAAGTTTTATTTAATTATTTTTAATACTCACAAACAAAAATAAATAGATTTATTTTTGTTAACTTTTAATAAAATTCCACGGGTATAACTGAAGTAGTTTACCCTTAAAGTTAAACAAAAACTATCCTTTAACATAAAATAAAGGATAGTTTTTCATAAATTTATACTTAATAATTTATACATTTCTTTCATATAATGTAAAGTTTTCATCTTCATATAAAACTTTATAATTATGGTCTAATTTTATATAATTATAAATTATATCTGTATTATATATCAAAATATGTGTAAAATCATATTTTTTAAAAACATCTTCATAGTTAACTTTTCCTAATGATACTTGCGTAAAATCGTAAAACACATCTGTATCATTAAATTCACTACAATATACATCTAATCTAGAGTCTATAAATACTGGAATTTCATTTAACATTAAATAACTACCATTATTATATGAATTATAAATTCTCATATTTTTATAATCTAAATTTTCTTTAATGTATTCTACAGCTCCTACTGGATATAACTCTTCATCTACATAATCTTCTACAATTATTTCTAAAAATTCAGGTAATACAAACAAAATAATAAGTATTGATAATATAATAATTCCCTTTTTGCTAACTAAAATATTTTCTAATTTTTGCATATCTTCTGGAATAAACTTTGCTATACATTGTGTAATCAAATCCATAAGAACATAACTTCCAAGAAAAACTAGTAAATATACGTATCTTGCACTAATTATAGTCATTAATAATAAACCTAATATTAAAAAACCTTGTTCTAATTTTAATTTAGTAGGCATAAAAATTAAAAATGCTAATAATATAATTAAAAATACTACTAAATCTGTACTATATGCTGGTGTAATTGGCTGCATTTCCATTATAAAATCTACAGAAGCATTATTTTCAAAATTGCTTTCTCCAAACATTGATTTTATTACATAAGTATATGGCGTATCATAAATTGGTGTAATTAACCCTGTAAAGCATATAATTACAAATAAAATTACTAAATTTTTTATATTATAATTTTCTCTTCTTACCATTTTTTCATATTTGGGTGGTTCTATTTTTTCTAAAATATCTGCATAATAGTTTACCTTAATTTCATATTTTCTTGATTTTTTAGAATCTTTGGGAACATTTTTTAATTTGTTTTGATATCTTTTTTTCAATAACACATATCGATTTTTAGGAGATATAAAATTAAAAAATGCACTAGCAAAATATGGTAAAAATAGTACTAAATACATCGGCCAAGTTGCTGCATGAAAATTTGCTACTATAATTGAAAGTACAATTAATAACACAGCATATCTTTTTTTATTAGTTTCTATAAATTTTTCTATACAATATATTTCCACTATAAAACATAGAAAAGAAACAATCTGCGACCTTGCAGTATAACAAGATCTGATTATGTATGCTGAAATTAAAGTTATTATAAATGCTATAACTGGTTGTTTTCCTCTTTTTGTTAACAAATTGAATAAAACAATATTAATTAAAATAGAAAATAATATTATCGATATATATATTCCTGTAAATCCAAAATTATTATAAATTAAATACATAATAATATCAAAAGCCCAATGAGAATACGTATATGTTAATCCTTGAATCCAAGAAAAATGTTCTTTCATATCTATTCCGTTTTCTAATATATATTTTCCTATTGATATATTAAAAAAAGTATCATTTTGAAAAGTCTTTCCTACTATTCCTATCGAAAATATTCCAATTAAAATCGAAAATATTATAACTATTTTTTTCTGTTTCTTTTCCATACTTTCTCCTTATTTTTATAGTATTTCTAGCCAAAAGAATTATATCATACACTTTTTTAAAGAACAATAACTTTAATTGAATCAATAACATTGATTATTTATTTACTATTTTAATCTAATCATTTTCTAAACATTTTTCACAAAAAACTGGAAATTTACATAAAAACGTGATATAATGTTAAAGTACGTGATTGATACTCTGGTTATAGGTATTCCATAAAACCTAAATACATAATAAGGAAGTAATGAAATGAACTATATTTTTATATGTTATCCTAAATGTTCAACATGTCAAAAAGCTAAAAAGTTTCTTGATGAAAATAATATAAAATATACAGAACGACATATTGTAACAGAAACACCTACTTATGATGAATTAAAGGATATAATTGAAATGAGTGGATTACCTTTAAATAAATTTTTTAATACTAGTGGTTTACTATATAGAAGTATGAATTTAAAAGAAGAACTAAAAAACTGTTCTGATGATGATAAAATTAGATTACTTTCAAGTAACGGAATGCTTATTAAAAGACCTATTTTAATAGGTAACAATAAAGTTTTAATAGGCTTTAAAGAAGATGAGTGGAAATCTTTAAAATAAGAAAAATCCCAAATTACCATATATAAATTGAGAATCATTTTATGGTTCTCTTTTTATATATTTATAATATTACTATATGTAATTTTATATAATTTTTATATTGTAACAAATATATTATTCTTACATTCAACTATATAATTCATAAAATCTTTTTTCTAAATTTTCACTTATTATATTAGTATCAATATACAATAGTTTACTAAACTTAGACTTATTTTACAACTATATACTCTTCTAAACTTTCAAACTTCTTATCTCCTATTCCACTTACATTTTTCAAATCCTCTATTTTTTCAAATTTACCGTTTTCTTCCCTATATTCTATAATTCTTTTTCCTAAAGCTTCTCCTACTCCAGGCAATGTTTCTAACTTTTCTAGGCTAGCTGTATTAATATTTATTTTTCCATTACCTTCTTTGTTTGTTTCAAGTATATTTTCTCCATTTTCTGTAGTCAAATATTCAACTTCTTCTTTATCATCTATACTAGGTATATATAGTTTTTGTCCATCTTCTAAAGAATATGCTAAATTCACTTCTGATAAATTAGCTTTTTCTGTTATTCCACCTGCTAAAGTTATAGCATCTTCAATTCTAGAATCACCTTCTAGTTCTATAACTCCAGGTGACTTAACTTCTCCTGTAACATATACCTTTATAATTTCTTCTTCAATTTTATTTTCCGTTTTACTTTCGTCTTCACTAATTATAATATTGCTATAATTTATCTCTTCATTTTTTTTAGAACTAAAAAAATTGTATATAATAATTATTAAAATAATTATAACAACTGTAGATTTTATTATTGTATTTTTTGATATTTTCATAATTTTTTCCTTTCTTTATTTTACTTAAATAATATATTTATATTGAATTTTGTCGAAATATGATATATCATATTTTTATCAAATTACGTGTGAGGATAATATGAGATTAAAAAAACATATATTAACTATTATTTTTATTATTTTAATTAGTTTGCAAACATTTTCATTTGCATCAGAAGTAAGTATTACTGCAAAATCTGCTATTTTAGTAGAAGTAAGTACTGGTCGCATAATTTATGAAAAAAATTCTACTAAAAGAATGTATCCTGCCTCTACTACAAAAATTATGACAGCAATAGTTGTCCTTGAAAATTGTAAACTCGATGATATTGTTACTGTAAATGCAAGTGCTTTAGAGGGAATTCCTAGTGGATATGTAACTTGTGATTTACATCCAGGAGAAGAATTAACTGTTAATGATTTATTATATGCTTTAATGGTAAAATCTGGAAATGATGTTGCTTGTGTTCTAGCGGAACATGTCGCTGGATCTGTTGAAGCTTTTGCTGATATGATGAATAAAAAAGCAGAGGAAATCGGTTGTACTGGTACACATTTTGTAAATCCTAATGGAATTCATGATGATGCTCATTATACCACCGCTTATGATTTATATCTTATGGCAAAATATGGTATGCAAAATGAAACTTTTAGAACTTTAGTTTCTACTACTTCTTATACCCTACCTGCTACAAATAAACATCCAGAAGCAGATCGATCTTTTAGCAACTCTAATGAGCTTTTGAATAAGAATAGTAGAAATTATTATTATAGTAATGCTATCGGAATAAAAACTGGAACCACTTCACAAGCAGGTGATTGCTTAGTAGCTCAATCTTCAAGAGATGGTCTAGATTTTATCTCTGTTGTATTAGATAGTGGAACTACAAGTGACGGATTAAGCGGACGATTTATGGATACTAAAGAATTGTTTGATTATGCGTATGATAATTTTACTTTAACAAAAGTCACAGAAGAAAACAGTTTAATTGATACTATAGAAATTGAAAATGCAACAAAAGAAACTAAAAACTTAGATTTATTAATAGATAAAGAAATTACGATTATTAATAAAAAAGATTTAAATGTTGATCAAATTATTCCTGAGATAAAGTTAAATGAAAACTTAGAAGCTCCTATTAATAAGCGGTGAAACTGTTGGAACAATTAAATATAGAGTTGATGATATTGAATACAGTGCTAATCTTTTAGCTGGTAATGATGTTATAGAAAAAGCTGATTTAACAATTTTTATAATTGTGGCTGGAATTTTATTATTACTTATTGGAATTACAATATTACAAAGAAGAAAACGTATAAGTAGAAAGAAAAGAAGAAAGAGAAGATAAATATTTTTTAACATTATAAAGACTTGCTCACAAAAAAGCAAGTCTTTTTTATATAAATTTTATTTTATGAATCTAATTTATCATTCAATTTTTGTAACATATTTTTAGTTTCTTTCTTATCATGAATAAATACCCATACATTATTACATTTTTCTGACTCTCCTGGTAATTGCTCACTAATTACACTATTTAAATCAAAATTTACTGCTTTTGGAATATAAGGTTTTATATCATCAATATTTAAATCTGTTTCTATATTTTCAAAAATAGTATTAACAATTTCTCTAATTTTAGGCAAATTCTTTATACTCATACTTTGTTTTAAAGTTTCAGTTATAAATTCTCTTTGTGTTCTCATTCTTCCATAGTCATTTCCACCATATTCTTCTGGATATGTAGTATTATCATTATTATGTCTAAATCTTAATAATTGTTCTGCTTTTTCTCCATCTATTTTTTGCATTCCTTTTGATAAATGTATATGCAAATCTTGTGTAGGATCGTCATAATCCATATCTATTGGCACATTAAATTCCACTCCACCAATTATATCAACTATTTCTATTAAAGCTCTTGTATTTACTACTATATAATAATCAATATTTATATCTGTTAAATTTTCTACTGCTTTTATTGTTTTATTTATACCTTTCGAATATAAAGAATTTATTTTATCCGAACCTTTTGCATTATTTTTATTTTTTCCAACAAAAGTGTCTCTTGGTATTGAAAGCATTGAAGCAGTTTGTTTTTGTGGATTATATGAACATAAAATTATTGTATCTGTTAATCTAGAATCTAGGTCTTCGCTTATTCCTAAAAGTAAGACATTTATTCTTCCTACATTTTCTATATCTTCTATTGATTGTCCAAGAAGAGTTGCTACAATTCCCTGTTTTCCCCCTCCATTTTCTTTAACTTTAAGGTAAAAAATTATGCTAAATATTATTATAATTAAAATTAAAATAATAAAAATTCTTCTAAAAAACAGTCCTATTTTACTTTTTTTCTTTTTTCTCTTTTTAGGTTCTACAGACTTTTCTTCATATTTTTCGTTATGTTTCGTACCTTTTACTTTTTTTCTTCCATTTGTATTATTTACTCTATTCAAGCTAAACTCCTTATATTTTTTCAATTTTTAATTAGTATATCATAAATAGCTTATAATGGCAAAATTTATGCATAAAAGATATCTTGATTAAAATATTTTAACATTTATAAAAAAGATGGCAATTAAAATGTGCCATCTTTTTATACTAACTTATTTTATTACTAAATTTACTATAAAGTTATTGTTATACATCTTGCTACCTAAAGTAGAGTCCTCAATTGCACTAATAATTCCCCAAGAACTAATTAATGGTGAAATTACTGAAAATACTGCTAATATTAAATAAACTACTAAAAAGCCTTTTATAATACCATAAATTAAACCACCTGATTTATTAAACATTTTTATAAATGGTAAGTTTGCAAGTAACTCTGCAGCAAATCTTATAAATAACAAGAAAAATCTTGATAATATAAGTAAAATAAACATTGTTCCAACTCTTATCATGAAATATGAAAGTTGAACTGAAACATATCCTACAGCATCACTTTCTGCTTTATTTAAAGCTTCTGAAACAAAGGAATTTATTAATTCAACTACTGCTGAAGAAAAATTTGATTCTGATGGTTCTAAAAGTTCCCCATCAGATAATGTTGTTCCTTCTAGATTTTCTCTAATTACTTCTGCGAGTTTTTCATCTAATTGTGTATTGTTAATTATTGTATTAGAAACTGGTTTATATAAAAGAAATACTATTAAAAGCGATAAAATAAATACTAATACTTTAAAAATAACAGCAACTAATCCTCTTCTATATCCCCAATATGTTGATGAAATAATTATAGAAATAATTACTAAGTCTACTAATATGCCACCAAAGGCTACCCAATTTATTACCCCCATTTTTTCCTCCTATAAATCGATTATCTCAATTTTATTTTTATACACAACACCTGCAATAGAATCACCTAAAACAATTTTATCTATTTGTTTAGTTGATGTGTATTTTTTCAAAAGCCATCCATTAGTATCTACTATTTGAACTTCATTTCCTAAATTAAGAGCCATTTTATTATCACTAGTACTCATTGACTTTGGCAAATCATTATTCAATATATATAAGCTCTCTGATTTACTATTTGTATCCTTTATCTTCATTTCATATTCATACTGGAAAAGTCCTGAAGATTGCTTATTTATAACTGTATATCCATCTTTTAAATTTATATCAACAAATACATCCTCATCAGTAATTTCATAAAGTCGTTCATTTGAATCTAAACCAACTTTTTGAACATAACTATCAAACATACAAATTGCATTTTCCTTATCCTGATAATTTATATCTGTCACTATTTCTCCATTTTCTGCCTCGTAAGTATATACTGTAGAATTTTCTGCATCTGTCTGTGCTAAATCAACAGAAATTACTTTAACATAAGATTTGATAATAGTTCCTGAATAGTCGATTTCTCCTATTGCCAAATATTTGTTATTTGTTGAAACAGCCGTACAAATAGCATAATTAGTTGATAGATATGATCTAAATAACTCTTTACCATTTAAATCATAAAAAATAATTACAGATTTATAAATAGTACTTTGAATTATGACACTTACATATCCATTTCTATTAACATTTACTCTAGTAATACTGCCCTCAATATTATTCTGCCATAAAATACTTGTACCTGAAATCAAATATATTTTCTGTCCGCCTTTTTCAGCCATAACCATATATTTTCCATTTGTTTCTACCAATGGAACAGAAATACTAACATCTAATTTAGCTACTGAATTTCCATCAGAAGTATATTCTGTTAATGTATTTTTACTTAATACAGTTATATATTTATCATAAGCAAAAACAGATGGATTGTCATCAGAATCAATTTCTATATTTTTTAAATTTGATTCTGAAACTTGTTTTTTTAGCAGATTTGTATCTATTTTATACCTAAAATCGTCATCTGTTATATATTTAGCAACACAAAAAACTATTAATATTGCTAAAATAAAAATAATTAAAAATTTAAAAGTAGATTTTTTAGGCTTTATATTTTTTTCTTCTTTCACTCTTCAATCACCTATCAAATTTTTTCAGTATAATCATACCAATTAAATATTTTTTTTGCAAGTGAAATCCTTAAAATTATTGACAAATTCGAATTGCAAGTTTATAATTAGTTAGTGTTGTTATATTTTTCAAATGCGCCTGTAGTTTAGCTGGATAGAATGTAGCGCTACGAACGCTGAGATCGGGGGTTCGAGTCCCTCCAGGCGCACCAGAAAATAGGTTTATAGCTTTATGCTCTAAACCTATTTTCTTTTTTAACTTATTTTATACCTTTTCATTCATAAAAATTTATTATTTCATATAATTATTTATATATAAAAATATATTTTTAATTTTATCATTATATAAAAATTAATTTAAGCTTAAAACATATAATTTAATTTTAAAATAATTAAAAATATTTCTATTTTTGTATTGACAAACCTTTTATCATATGTTAATATAAATATTGTCTTACGGACCAGTAGCTCAGCTGGATAGAGCAACGCCCTTCTAAGGCGTGGGTCGGACGTTCGAATCGTCTCTGGTTCACCAAAACTCTTCTATACAGAAGAGTTTTAATATATCGAGGTGTAGCGCAGTTGGTAGCGCGCGTGGTTTGGGACCATGAGGTCGCAGGTTCGATCCCTGTCACCTCGACCAGCAAGAAAATCGTTGAAACTCTAAAGTTTCAACGATTTTTGTGTTTTTCATAAGCATTTGTAACCTCTCATTATCTTTTAGAGTCTAGCTAAAAAGCTGGCTTTTTTCTGTTTTAACCTTTCAAAATTTGTTTAGTAATATAACTAAACAATATTTTTCTTTATTTTTTAAGAACTTTGTTATTATATTTGTTAAATAAATAGTAAGTTGTAGTGGAGATATTTATGAGAGATTTTGAAAAAATAAGTTTTGAGCAATTTAAAAAAGACATTTAAGATGATATAGAATTATACAATGAATATTCATTGCCAAAAAGAGATTCCGTCTATACTGCAGGTTATGATATCTATCTTTTAGAAAAGTTAACTATAAAACCAGGAGAAAGAAGAAGAGTACCACTTTAAAAAAGGTGAGACTTTTGTACAAGGATTATTTATGAAATATTTAACTACAAAAAGTGATAATAGCATAAATATTCAAAGGAAAAGTAATTATTAAATGCACAAAAAAACAAGACAATATCAAAATAAATGATATTATTAATATTATTTTAATTGTAGTTGGTCTTGCAATGGGCGTTTGTACTGTCGTAACCTCTATATTAAAACAAATCGATATGAATAATGCTATTACCCTATTAGGAATAGGAATGAGCTGTTTATCTATTTATTTATTAAAAAATAAAAATGATAAACAATAAGGATATAAGCAGAGCCTCAAGGCTCATGGCTATTTCGATGCATGCGTTTCTCGTTACCCGTTAAATGGGTCTTTATATTTTTTTATTGATATTTGGTAATACGTCATATATTCTTGTAATTGGTTTCTCACATATTCAGCTATTCTTCTTGCATTTTTACCTACCGTGTCTACACAGTACATTCAATATTTATAATGTATTGTTGGAAGTGTTTTTCATGTTATATGTATTTTAAAATATGTATTGTAAGGAAATTCTTATAAAATAATAAAACTATGTATTCAAATAATATTGATTTAATTTATATAAGATAAAACAAAGCTCTCGCACAAATTGTGCGAGAGCTTTGTTCGCTTACATAAAGCGCTTTGGCAATAAAATTTTAACTGAGCAATCGCTCTGAAGATTAATTTCGGTATGGAATCGAATATCTTCGATCTTTCCGTTCTTCAAACTCACCAAGGACATGAACTCTCTATCGTTTCTTGAATAAATCTTTTTAATATAATAACTTCTGAAGAGCTCATCTAATTCTGGATGAAAATTTAAAGTTTGCATGTTAACAGTAGAATAGATATCATGCTTATCCCAAAGTAGAATCACACCACAATCAGTTACATAAAAGTTAATTCCACTTTCAAAAAGATTTATAATGGAATCGTTCATTACAGCAATAGCATGATTAAACTGGTCTCTATAAAATAATCTCTTTTCAAAACCATTTTTCTTTAATACTGTTGCATAATGAACACTTGTTACAAGACTGTTTATTGGCTTTCTACCAAAAGGATTAGCCGTTCTTTCTTCCTCTGTTACAAGGATGGTCCGAATCTCTTGATCTCCAATTACCAACTGAATCGGTTCATTTGCCATCATTTTCTGATGGTGCATAAAAATTTTTGCCATATGGCCTATACCTCCTATAATTGCAGGATTTTATTATAACACACTTTACATAAATAGTCAAATTTTCAATTTTTTCTAAAATGATACATAAAGTTACATAAAAAAGCATTCACCATTTAAGGTAAATGCTTAATATTTATATTACTCAATTGTAAATTCTACTGTTAAATACGTACGACCATTATTATATATTTCTTTTACTAATCTATATTCCCCTTTTTCTAATTCTCCATATAATTTAGACCAATCTGTATTCATTTCTAATTTATTATCCTTACCAATTAAATATGCAACTTCTTCAAATCCATATTCATCACTAACAGGAGTTAATTCTTCCCAAAATCCATCTATTTTTTTATCTATTCTAAACCATTCTCCATAAATGTTTTCTTGTTCACTTATGTCTGATATGACAATTGTTGCACCTGTTTTAGTTAAAGTATCTTTTTTTATAGATAAAGATATTTTTGAATATTTATCTTGAAGTTCTTTTTCCTCTATATCTTTATAACTTTCATTTTCCAGCTGTTCATTATTTATTATTTCTCCTGGAAAGCCGATTATTAAGTCTTTATTTCCATCTAAAGAATTAAACTTTAGTATCGTATAATTTTTATATCTATATTCAATACTTCCGCCATCGTTATATGATGCTACTACACAAATGCCATATTTTTCATCTTCTTTTGCCTGTTCCAAAATACTTTGAACACTTATTATTTTTTGATTTAATGCATCCTCTAATGAATACACCATATCTTGTTCTATTGTAATTGTTACATCTCCTGCAATGGTATATAGACCATAATCTATATTATCAAATTTATTTGTTTTTGCGATTTGTTTTATTCCCATATCTTTTCTTTCATGATATGTTAAATCATATTCTTTTTTGTATAAAGAACTATCTAAATCATATTCAAATATTACTGGTATTTCAAGTAAATCAAACTCTAAATAATCAGAATAAAATATAACTTGTACTATATTTTCACTTGTTTGCCTTTTTATTCCCCAACGATAACAATCAAATTTCTCGTCTTTATCATCTTTAATCATTCTATAGTAGCCATAATATTTCTGATAATCTTCATAAGTCCAATCTTTATCAGGAACAACAACATTTACAGTACTATTTTCTGATGAAATATCATTTTTTATATCATTTTCACCTGGTACATATTCTAATGTAATTGTTTCTTCATTTCCATTTGAAATATTATTTATTTGTAAAATAGCATATTCTTTATCATTAGTACTTTCTATAAAACCATCTAATAAATTTTCATTTTGTATTTTTCCATTTTCTATAATTATACTATTATTAGTATTGTTGCTCACTTCATTATAGTCAATAATTGCTCCTGCTATTGTTTTTCCAAATGCAAACATATCTATTGTCTCAATATTATTAGTATCTTTATAATATTTTACTTTTACATTATAACCTAATCCATTATAATTTTCTACATCATATTTTTTTGCAAATACAGGTATTTTACCATTTGAAACATTATTATAATCAACAAAAAATATAATACCATATATTACTGTAAACAAAATAACTAAAATTCCTATAATAAAAAATATTTTTTTCTTCATACATACCACCCTTTTCCTTTCTATTATTTAGACAATTTTCTTAAGTGTTTTAGTTGGTATTTTATAAAAAAATATAAAAAAATTAATAAGAATATAATTGATATACCTAAAAAACTATAACCAATATACTGATTATAATTATTATATAGCTGATTTTCATAAATCGGATTTTCTTGTGTTGTTGTATTAGTATTTTCTATTGGGTTTGTAGATGTAATTGTATTAGCGTTTTGTATTATATTAGTAGTTGTATTTGATGTATTTATATCTTGCTTAATACTTTCTTCTTGTAACTCTTCTTTATTATACTCTTCTGACTTATCTTGAAACTCTGTATCATCTAATATGGTAGAATTTGTCAGATCATCTTGGACTTGTGTATTTAATTTTGTATTTTCTTGTTTAGTAATATTTTCATCATTTTTATCTGAAGTTAATGTTTTTATTCCTATTATAAATGTAACAATAAACATTGCAAAATTTCCCAAAATAGCTTTTAGAGAATATATACTTTTATAATATCTCCATTTTACTGTTCCAATAGGTTCTTTTAATAATTTTGATATTTCTTCAAACGAGAAATTAGATAATATTTTTAGAGATACAATTTCTTTTTCTTTATAATTTAATTTTTTTATTAATCTATTAAATTCTATATTGTCAATTACTTGGTTAAGTTCATTATTGTTATCTGATATTTCATATATTTTGTCTATTAAGATATCTTTTCTCTTCTTTTTCAAAAAATTGATTGTTTCATTTTTCGTAATAGAATAAAGCCATGAAGCATAATTATTCCTTGGTAGTTTATCAATGTTCATTTCATATATTTTAGTAAATATACTCTGCACAACATCTTCACTATCTTCTTTATTTTTAGAAATAGAAAAAGCTATACTATAAACTACTTTTTTGTACTTACGATATAATTCTTCAATTCCTTGAGTTTTATTTTTATTTATATTAATAAAAATTTGCTCTAATTCTTTATTATCTATCTTCAAAATATTACATCCTTTACTTATTATTTTATAATAATATATCACATTTTTATAATACATTAAAT
>DSLMC04102__coassemble_690_pt1 | contig 80978 bp, 72 predicted proteins | sample DSLMC04102__metabat2_low_PE_001 | metagenome-assembled genome bin DSLMC04102
AATTATATCTTTAATATATAGTATTGCGATAATAGAGATAAAAAATATATTTTTATTATTGTTATTGATATATTTATGGTATTTGTATTTTTTAGAAGAAAAAAAATATTTTTTACTTGAAAGAGTAAATGAATGTATAAAAAAATATAAGTAATGCTTGAAAACAAATAAATTTAATAGTAAGCTATATATAAGTAGATAAAGAAAGGATTATTGGCTTAAAGTTATATGAGATTATATAAATAATAAGTTATATAATATAAGCTTATAAAAACATGAAAAAAAGTAATATATATAGTTTGATAATTTTAATAGTTGTTTTTTTTATGATTTTATTCATTATGGTAAATAGTATTAAAACGAATATCCAATTAAATAAATTAAGTAATATGTTTAAAGATATAGAAGTTTTGGAAGATAAAATATCTATGTATTATTTAAATTATGGAACAATCCCAATTAAATCAAAAATAGAAGGTTTTACAAATTCTTTAAATCCAAATGATGATAATAATTATTATGAAATTGATTTGGAAAAATTAGAAAATATTAATTTATATTATGGGAAAAAAAATGAAGGTTTAAAGGATATTTATATAATTAATGAATTAAGTCATACAATTTATTATTATAAAGGAATAGAATATAATAATTATACTTTTTTTTCAAAAGAATTGGATTATATGAACATAGAAATTGAAAATTATCGTTAAAAAACTTGCAAATTTAAATAACTTGTGGTAAAATATTTCAGTATAATTTAGATAAAACTATTTTATATCCTTACTCATATAAAATATGGGTTTAATATCCAAAAGGAGGTGAAGAATAATGAATAAATATGAAACAATATTCATTATTAATCCAAATGTTGAAGAAGCAGGAGTTAAAGAATTAACTCAAAAATTCTCAAATTTAATTAATAATGATGGAAAAGTTGAGTCAGTAGAAGAGTTAGGAAAGAAAAAATTAGCCTATGAAATCAAGAAAAATTCAGAAGGTATATATGTATTAATTAACTTTGAAGCTGCACCAAGTTTAATAAAAGAACTTGAAAGAGTATATAGAATTACAGACGAAGTTATAAAATTCATCGTTGTAAGAAAAGACGAAGAATAATAGGAAAGGTGGAAACCAAATGAACAAAGTAATTTTAATGGGAAGATTAACAAGAGACCCAGAAGTAAGATATACTCAAACAAATAATACTTTAGTTGCTTCATTTAGTTTAGCAATAAATAGAAGATTTGTAAGACAAGGTGAAGAAAGACAAGCTGATTTTATAAATATTGTAGCTTGGAGTAAAACTGGAGAATTTGTAAGCAAATACTTTAAAAAAGGTCAACAAGTGGCTATAGTTGGAAGAATTCAAACTAGAACTTGGGATGACGAACAAGGCCAAAAGCATTATGTTACAGAAGTAGTTGCTGAAGAAGCATATTTTGCAGATAGTAAAAGAGATGGAGATGTATCAGATTTTGGAAATACTTTTGGAGAGGCAGTTACTCAAAGTGCTGAATTCCAAGTTACATCATCTGATGATGATTTACCATTCTAGATTTAATTAATAATATATAAAGTTTAGAAGATTGGAGGATTTAAGATGGCTGATAAAAAACAAAATAAAAGAAACAATAGAAATAATCAAGATGATGATTTTAATCCAAAGTTTAGAAAAATGAGAAAAAAAGTTTGTGCATTATGTAATGATAAAAACTTTGTATTAGATTATAAAAATATTGATCAATTAAAGAAATTTATCAATGAAAAAGGTAAAATATTGCCAAGAAGAGCAACAGGTGCTTGTGCAAAACATCAAAGAGAAATTACAACAGCTGTTAAAAGAGCAAGACATATTGCTATTATACCATACACACAAGATTAGTGCGATTTGAAGTGTTAGTTTATACTAACACTTTTTTGTTTTTATTTATATGTTAGTAAATTACTTATAATTTTAAAAAATATTGTTTGAAATTATAATATAATATACATATTAAATTTATAAAATAAAAAGTAGGAGTTAGAAGTGGGATTAATAGATAAAGTAAATCCAAAATTAAAAAAGTATGTAGAGGAAAAAGTTTTTCCAATGTATAAACTAAATGGAGAATCACATGGAATAGAACATATTAAGCAAGTAATACAAAGAACATTTGAAATTGTTGAAGAATATGAAAGAGATAATCCAGATAAAGAAAAACTGAATTATGATATTTTGTATGTAGTAGCTGCTTATCATGATATAGGAGATCATATAAATAGGAGAAAGCATCATATAGTTTCTGCAAATATTATGTTTGAGGATGAAAATTTAGATGAGTTTTTTTCTATAAAAGAAAAGCAAATTGCAAAAGATGCAATAGAAGACCATAGAGCATCAAACAGTAAAGATCCTAGAACTATTTATGGCAAAGTTATTTTAACAGCAGATAGAAATAATAGTTTAGAAGATTTTTTTAAAAGAAGAATAAAATATTGTTTAGAACATCATCCAGAATATACTGAAAATCAAGTTTTAGAAGAATTATATGCTTCATCAAAAGAAAAATTTGGAGAAAAAGGATATGCTTTTAAAAAATCTTCTTATTTGCCAAGTAAAAAATTAGAAGAATATTTAATTCAAATAAATACTCTTTTAAAAAAGAAAAAAGAATTTCAAGAAATGGCTAGTCTTTATTATCATGAGTATATAGATGCAGATGTTTCAAACAATAAGTTAAAAGCATTATCAGAAGATTTGGAAATTAGTAGTAATGATAAAACATTTAAAGAATGAATTTAAGAAAGGAAAAAATATGAGTAGTATCTTAGGAAATGCACAACTTGCATTTAATAATATAACTAAAAGTAAAATTGATATTTTAAATTTAATAAATGAAATTTCTAGTAATATTATAAGTAATAAAGAAGTTATTTTAAAAGCGAATAAAAAAGATATACTTGAAAATAAAGGCTTTGAACTGGATTTCAATGTTATTTTAGAATTACTTAAAAAAATGGAAAAACAAAAAAGTTTATATAAAACAAAATTAATTAATGACTCTAAAAATACAATAACAGAATATGATAATTTAGGTGTTTTAGAAACTTTTTTTGATGGGAATACTTATGTTTTTATTGAGATGTCATTAAAAACATTAATTTCACATAATTCAATGATTTTAATTTCACAAAATGAATATATGAATTATACAAATTCTGTAATTTATAATATAATAATAAATACACTAATTTCTAAGAAAATAGATCAAAATGTTATCCAATTAGTATATGAATACAATATTTTAAAATATTGTGAAAACAATTTAATAGCTAAAAAGGCTTTTGTAATTGGTAATACAGATTTGCATAATGCAATAAAAAGAGTATCTAAATTAGATATAAGTTATTTTCCTTATAATGATTGTGATATTTATATAGAAAATATAAATAATATAGAAAAAATAAAAGAATTTATTAATAAAAATGATAATGTATTATTTAAAGTTTATATAAATAAGAATTTAAATTATGAACTAGAAAATGCTGAATATGTTAAAAATTTAAGTGAAGTACTAGAAAAAATAAGATTTGATAGTTGTGGTTATTGTATGATACTTTGCAGTAATGATAAGAATACAAAAGTCAATTTTTCTGAGATGTGTAAATCTAAATATATACTTATAAATAAATTTATGAATTTTAATAAAAATATAGTGGATGTAGATATAAATGAATTTTATTATACAAAAAATATTATCATATAATAAGGAGAAAATTTATGGATTCATATAAAGAAATGAAAAATATTTTAGAAAAAATACCAGAAGAAAAATCTATTATAATTGCAGGACATGAAAATTCAGATATGGATTCAATAGGTGCCTCACTTGCAATGGCATATTTTTTAGAAAACTTAGGAAAAAAAGATATTACAGTTTTAATTGAAAAAAAAGATATGTATAAAATTAAATGGTTCAAGAATATGAAATTTATTGAAAACGAAATAAAAAAAGATAATTATGTTTTTATAATGGTAGATTTAAATAGAAAAAGTAGATTAGGAAAATATGAAGAATATTTTAATAAGGCTGAGATAACAATTAATATTGACCACCATGAAGCAAATAAAAAAGAATCTAATTATATTTTAGAAAATGCAGATATAAGTTCAACTTGTGAATTACTTTATAATTTAATAAATTTATTTGATAAAAAAATGGATAAAGACATAGCTTCACTATTATATGCTGGAATTTTAACAGATACTACAGGATTTTCACACAGATTAACTCCAGAGACTTTAGCTATTGCTGGTGAACTTTTAAAGTACGGAATTGATTATAAATATATTACTAAAAAAACTTTTTTAGAAAGAACAATGCCTGAGATTAAAGCTCTTTCTACGATTCTTGAAAATATTAAATATGATGTATTTCATTATGTTATTATGGATAGAAAAGATCCAGTTTTTAGCAGTTTAGAGTATTCTTTGTTATTTAAAAAAATGGTTCCTATATTAAAGAATATAGAGAATGTAGAAGTAATGGGAATATTTTTAATTGATAATGATAAAGTTTTGGGAGAATTTAAAGCAAATACAGATATAGATGTATCAAAACTTGCAATAAAATTAGGTGGAGGCGGTCATAAAAACTCTGCTGGATTTACTAGTATGTTACCAATTGAAGATGTTTTAAAAATGTCAAAAGAATATATAAAAAAATATATTTAATAAATTTATTTTATATAATAAGAGAAACTCTTAAAAATTCTTATTTTATAGTGATTAATGAAACAAAAATTTCAAATATGTTAATAAAATAGATTGATAAATTTATTAGAAAAATATATAATAACAAAGAAATAAATATTTGGAGGAATTAAAATGGATAAAAAAAGAGGATTTGAAATAGCAAAAGGATTTGAAAATGCGAAAATAAATTTACCAATAAGAAAAACAAAGTTTTCAGCTGGATATGACATAGAGGCAGCAGAAGATTGCATAATACCATCATTTAAAAAAGGAAATAAACCAACTTTAGTAAAAACAGGATTAAAAGCGTATATGCAAGATGATGAAGTTCTAATATTATGTAACAGAAGTTCTAATCCTAGTAAAAAAGGTTTAGTAATGGCAAATAGTATTGGTGTTATAGATAAGGATTATTACGGAAATCCAGATAATGACGGACATTTTATGTTTTCATTTTTTAATATAAAAGATGAAGATATTGAAATAAAAAAAGGCGATGTAATAGGACAAGGAATTTTTCAAAAATATTTAGTTACTGATGATGACAAAGCAGAAGGAGAAAGAGTTGGAGGATTCGGTTCTACAAGTAAATAATAAATTATGAAAGATAAAGATTATTATATTTAGTATAAAATTATAAAAGACAATTCTGTTAAGAATTGTCTTTTTAAGTAATTAAAAAAGTAATTTTAATTCTATATTATAAAAAGCTATATATAATTTATTTAATGAAATCTTATATTAAAATGTACAAATTTGTTAAAGTTTATTATTTTAATTTATTTAATCTAAATTTTTATTCTAATATTACATAATTTATTTTGGGGTATATGAAAGATAAAAATTTTGTCTTAAAATTAATGAGTAAAATCTTAAACAATATATTAAAACTCTAAATAGATATAATTTCAAGTATATTATTAAATATGTAATAAAAATGAAAAAAAGTTTTTTTAAATTCGTTATATTTCTTTGACTTTTGGTAATTTTTGTAGTATAATTGTAATGTAGTAATTTAGTATTACTTGGAAGGAGTGACGAATAAATGTTTAAAGTAGGAGATAAAATAGTTTATCCAATGCACGGAGCAGGTGTAATTGAAACAATAGAAGAAAGGGCGATATTAGATGAAAGACAATCTTATTATATAATTAAGATGCCTGGAGAAGTAAAAGTTATGGTCCCTACAGCAAAAGCTGAAGAAATAGGTGTACGTAACATCATAGATAAAGAAACAGCCGGAAAAGTAATAAATGTTCTAGAACAAGACAGTACAGAAATGTCTATGAAATGGAACAAAAGATATAGAGATAATGTTGAAAAAATGAAATCTGGAGATATTTTTGAAGTAGCAGATATTGTAAGAAACTTAAGTTTTAAACAAAAAGATAAAGGATTATCAACTACAGAAAAGAAAATGTTATTAAATGCTAAACAAATATTAGTAAGTGAACTTGTGTTAGCAGAAAATAAAGAGAAAGATGAAATAGAAGAATTAGTTGAAGACAAAATTAATACTTCTTATGAGGTACATGGATTAGGAAATACAGAGGTATTACAAAAAGCAGTAGGAATGCCAGAGGATTCAACTAATAACATTGTTAAGAAATTTGTTTCAGCAAACTAAAATATAAAAAAGATTATATAAAAATATATAATCTTTTTTTTGTTAAAAAATATAAAAATTTAAATTTTTATATTTTTTAAAATTTTTAGCTATATAAAATTTAATTTTATATAGTAATAAGTATTTTTAAAATATTATATATTACAGCAAATTTTATTTTATTGCTACACTTTTATACAAGTTTTGATAAAAATACTTCTAATTAATATATTATAATATAAATATATTGACTATTTTAAAAGAAAAATAATATTAATAAAATGATTTACATAAAAAATAAAGGATTTGAAAAATCTATGTCGAATATTATAAAAGAAAGGTTTTAAGAATGATTCAAGACACTGATGATTTAAAAGAAGAAATAAGAGCAGCAAATGATATAGTTGATGTTATTTCTCAATATGTAACATTAAAAAGAAGTGGTAGAAATTTTTTCGGTTTGTGCCCTTTTCACAAAGAAAAATCACCTTCTTTTTCTGTTTCTCCAGATAGACAATATTTTCATTGTTTTGGATGTCATAAAGGAGGAGATGTATTTACTTTTATTAGTGAAATTGAAAGAATTTCTTTTAAAGAAGCTTTAGAATTTTTAGCAGATAGAGCAAGAATTGCATTGCCAGAATCTCAAAATTCTGAATTTAATAAGACACAATATTTAAAAGATAGAATGTATAAAATAAATGCTGAGGCAACAATCTTTTACCACGAGAGGTTATATGAACCATTAGCCAAAATTGCTCAAGACTATGTAAAACAAAGAAAATTAGATAATAATACTTTAAAAGCATTTAAAATCGGATATTCAGGAGAATATAATGAACTATATAAAAAGTTGAAGACAAAAGGATTTAAAGATGAAGAAATATTAGCAACAGGTCTTGTAAATAGAACTGATAGAGGAGATTTTATAGATAGATATAGGAAAAGATTAATGTTTCCAATAATGGATGTTAATGGAAAAGTTATAGCTTTTGGTGGTAGAAAATTAGAAAATAACGATAAAATAGCAAAGTACATAAATTCTAATGAGAATTTAATATATTCTAAAAAAAGACATCTATTTGCTCTAAATTTAGCAAAACAATCTAATTCTAAAAAAATAATATTGGTTGAAGGGTATATGGATGCGATTTCCTTATATCAGAGAGGTTTTGATAATGTTGTTGCATCACTAGGTACAGCCTTAACAGAAGAACAAGGAAGATTATTAAGAAAATATAGTGAGCAAGTAATATTAAGTTATGACTCTGATAGTGCAGGTCAAGAGGCAATTTTGCGAGGATTAACAATTTTAGAATCACAAGGATGTGATGCTAGAGTTTTACAAATGGAAGGTGCAAAAGATCCAGATGAATATGTTATAAAATATGGAAGTGGAAGATTCAATTTGCTTGTAGAAAATGCTATATCATTAGTAGAATTTAAAATAAAAATGATAAAAAATAAGTATAACTTAGAAAATGCTAATGATAAAATAAGGTTTTTAAAAGAAATAACAAAAATACTTTCAAATGTTGAAAATAAAATTGAAAGAGAAATATATATAGATAAAATTGCAAATCAATATAATATTTCTAAAGAAGCGATTTTTGCTGAAGTAAATAAAGTTACATATAAAGATATTAATGAGAAGATTTTAAGCAAACCTATTATAAAGTCTAAAAAACCAGTTGAAATTAGTCCTGCGGTGATAAAAAGAGAAAATATGATTATTTATCTTTTAATAAATCATTTTACGGAAGCTTATGAAAAAATTGTTACTAATATAACGATAGATGACTTAAAATTAGAAGAAAATAAAAAAATTTTTAAAGAAATACTAGAATCACCGGCAGAGGATAGTGAAAAGATTTTACAGACAATAGCAAACATTGAAGATCAAAATATACAATCACATGTTAGTGAAATTTTAGTTACTGATTATGAAATAAATTCAGTAGAAAAATGTATAGAAGATGTAATAAATATCTATAATAAAGAAAGACTAACAAATAAGAAGGTACAAATAGTAAAATCTTTAGAAAATAGTTCAAATTTAAGTAAAGAAGAAATATCTAAATTAGAGCAGGAATTGAATGATATTATAATAGAATTAGCTAAGAATAAGTAGGAGGTATAAAAGGATAATGAAAAAGACAGAAAAAGATGTAGTAGATGAAATTAAAGAAGAAAAACCTACAATTAAGAAAAAGACTAAAAAAGAGAATGATATAGAAGTAATTAAAAATAAAACAGAAGTAGAAGCAAAAAAGAAATCTAAAAATAATGAAGAAAAAGTAGAAGAAAAGGTACAAGAAAATAAAGATATAAATCCTAAAGAATCTTCTGAAGATTCAGAAAAAGATAAGTTATTAAAAATAGTAAATAATGCTAAAGCAAAAGGAAAAATAACTTATGGAGAATTAGCAGCAGAATTAGGAGAAGCTAATTCTGAACAAATAGATAAAGTTTTTGAAGCATTTGAAGAAATAGGTGTAAATGTTTTAAAAGATGATGATGATTTTCTTGAACCTGATATTGATGATTTAGATGAAGTAGAAGATATTAAACTAGAAGATATTGATTTAAATAATATAGAAGGAGTTAGTGTTGACGATCCTGTAAGAATGTATTTAAGAGAGATAGGAAGAATACCACTACTTACTTTTGATGAGGAACTAGATCTTGCTCAACGAGTTTTAGAAGGAGATGAGGAAGCAAAACAAAAACTTGCTGAATCTAACTTAAGACTAGTTGTAAGTATAGCGAAAAAATATGTTGGAAGAGGAATGCTTTTCTTGGATTTAATTCAAGAAGGAAATATGGGATTAATAAAAGCAGTAGAAAAATTTGACTATAAAAAAGGGTACAAGTTTAGTACTTATGCAACTTGGTGGATTAGACAAGCTATTACAAGAGCAATAGCAGATCAGGCAAGAACTATAAGAATACCAGTTCACATGGTTGAAACAATTAATAAACTAATTCGTACATCTAGACATTTACTTCAATTGCTTGGTAGAGAACCAACACCAGAAGAAATTGCAGAAGAAATGGAAATTTCTGTAGAAAAGGTAATGGAGATACAAAAAATTGCTCAAGATCCAGTATCACTAGAAACACCAATAGGTGAAGAAGATGATAGTCATTTAGGAGATTTTATTCCAGATGACGAGTCGCCAGCTCCACACGATTCAGCAGCATATACTCTTTTAAAAGAGCAATTAGAAGAGGTTATGAGTACATTAACACCAAGGGAAGCGAAAGTTTTAAAATTAAGATTTGGACTAGAAGATGGAAAAGCTAGAACTTTAGAAGAGGTTGGAAAGGAATTTCAAGTTACTCGTGAAAGAATAAGACAAATTGAAGCAAAAGCACTAAGAAAACTAAGACATCCTAGTAGAAGTAAGAGATTAAAAGACTACATGAACTAGATTATGTAAATTAATTTAAAATATTTTAGAAAAACCCTTGATTTTAAAGGGTTTTTCTGCTATAATATAGATAGAATTTTGAAAAATGAGAGAAAAGAGGAGCGCTAAGTAAAATTAGCCAAAATAAAATGGGTTTTATAAATAGTGTTTTGAAAGGAATAGGAACAGGATTAAAGAAATTTATTTCTGATGATCCAAATTTATATGTAGAAACAGCAGAAGAAGGTTTAACTACTTCTGGTGTTGTTGCTGTAAAAAATGGAAATATGTCTAAAGCAGAAGTTGCGGAATTAATGAGAGCTTTAAGAGAAAATGAAAGAGATGCTGAAAGAGTTAATAAAAGAATAGAAAATGGTGTAAAATTAACTCCTAGTGATAAAACAGATTTTAGAGATGATAAAACAATGGAAGCAGTAAAAGAATCAAATGTATCTGTAAGACCAGCAGGAGAATTACCAAATCACGAAAGAGCAGCGGGTGGAAGAGAAAGAGATTCTAAAATGAAATAAATATATAATTAAGTAGTACACAAAGTACTACTTTTTTTGTTTATTTAAAGGTATATTTATGAATAAAAAACAATAAATGATTCATTAGAAAAATATAAGTAGGTGAAGGCTAATTAAAGAATATATGGAAATAGAATATTATTAGATATAGAAAAATTTTCCTTGACAAAATCTGTAAGCTGTGTTAAAATTTATTACTGTAAACTGCTTAACTAGGGTTCATAAATACTAGTTTATAGTTACCCAAGTTGGAAGTTAGCGAGTATACGAAAAGGGAGGTGCATTTTAAATGTACGCAATAATTGAAGCATGTGGTAGACAATACAAAGTACAAGAAGGAGATGTTGTATATTTTGAAAAATTAGATACAGAAGAAGGAAAAAAAGTTTCTTTTGATAAAGTTGTTTTAGTATCTAATGATGGAAAAATACAAGTTGGAAATCCTTATGTTACAGGTGCTAAAGTTGAAGGAAAAGTTGTTTCTCAAGGAAGAGGAAAGAAAATTTTAGTTTTCAAATATAAAGCTAAAAAGAATGAAAGAAAAACTAGAGGACATAGACAAGACTACACAAAAGTAGAAATTTCTTCAATAAAAATTAAAGCTGAAAAATCAGAAAAAACTGAAAAAGCAGCTAAATAATTTTATAATTTAGAAAATAAAAGTGTGTTATAAATAAATTTTGAAGCGAAAGGAGTGAATCTTTCATGGCACATAAAAAAGGTCAAGGTAGTGTTAAGAACGGAAGAGATAGTGAGTCAAAAAGACTTGGTGTAAAAAAATCTGACGGACAAATAGTAAAAGCTGGAAATATTATAATAAGACAAAGAGGAACAAATGTACATCCAGGAAACAATGTAGGAATTGGTAGTGATGACACTTTATTTGCTTTAATAGATGGAACAGTTAAATTTGAAAGAAAAGGTAAAGATAAAAAACAAGTAAGTGTTTACCCAGCAGAATAATAAAATAAAAATATATCATATTTACTTTTTTAGATAAATATGATATATTTTTTTATATTTGTAGAAGTTTTTTATATAATAGGAAAATAATTTGTAAAAATATTTGAAAAAAAATATAATATATGATTTAATATTGATATAGATTATACAAAAGGAGAAAAATATTATGGGAAGCAAATTTTCACCAGTAATAATAGTAGTTTTAATAGCTGTTGTAATTGCGATAGGACTTTTCATTTTTTCTATAGTAACAGGAGATACAAAAACAGAAGATCCTCAAGGACAAGTTTCAGAAGAAACAGCAAATAAGCCAGTTATAAATTTAAGTAAACAAATGGATGATGAGGAAAATCCTAAAAAAGTAACAATATCAGTTAAAGCTACAACAACAGATGAAGGGGGAATAAAAGAAATAGTTCTTCCAAATGGAGAAGCAATACCAGGGGATACAGCTACTTTTGAAGTAGAAGAAAATGGAAGTTATGAATTTCTTGCTAGATGTGAAAATGGAGAATCAGATTCTTTAAGTATAGATGTTACAGAAATAGCAGAAATTTCTGCTGATAATCCATATATTCCAGAAGGATTTTCAGTTATAAATGATTCTATTGAAGAAGGATTTGTAATTGAAGATGGTGATGGTAATCAATATGTATGGGTGCCAGTAGAAAATGGAAAATTAGAACGTGAAAATGCACTTGATCCACATTTTGAAGAAACTGGAGGAGATGCTACAGCATTAGTTAATAGTGTAAGTCAATATTATGGATTTTATATTGGAAGAGTAGAAGCTTCTCAGTTTGAAAAAGATGGAGAAACTGTTGCAGCAAGTATGTTAGGAAAAGTTCCATGGACAAATATATCTTATGAAGAAGCGATAGATTATGCAGATAAATCAGCTGAAGCTTTTGGCTATACAGATTGTTATACATCAATTGTTAATAGCTATGCATGGGATACAGCATTAAGATGGATAGATCAAACTTATGAAAATTATTCGTCAAGCACAAATTATGGCAATTATAGTGGAACTATTTATCCAACAGGAACAACTGAACAAGATACAGTAAACAATATATGTGATTTGGCAGGAAATGTAAGAGAATGGACTACAGAAATTTATAAAGAAATAAATGACGAGTCATCTAAAAATAAGAAAGACGATGAAGAAAATTTGATACAAAGAGTTGTTCGTTCAGGTGGAGCAAGTTTAAAAAGAACTCCATCAAGCCGTATAGGCTATTCAGAAAAGCAAGTAGACCCTTATTGGGGATTTAGATTAGTTTTATACAAACATGTAAATTAAATTTGAATAATCAGATAAGATATTAGATAATTTATAAAAAAGAAAATTATCTAATATCTTTTTTTATGATATATTGAAAAAAAAGTACAAATATTGTATAATAAATCCACTAATAGCGAGTAAACTGTGTATAACATATAGTACAGGGAGGATTATTATAAATATGGTGAATGAATATAAGACAAATAATTGTGGAGAACTTAGAATAACTGATATAGATAAAGAAGTTAGGCTAGCAGGATTTGTACAAACAATTAGAAATTTAGGAAAGATGATGTTTGTTGATTTAAGAGATGAACATGGAATAACACAAATAGTAATATCAGAAGAAGCTAATATAGAAAATGTTAAAGAAATAGTTAAAGAATGTACAATTTCAGTTACAGGAAAAGTAGTTGAAAGAGCAAGTAAAAATGATAAGATTCCTACTGGTGATATTGAAATTATAGCAAGCGAAGTGAGAATATTAGGTAAATGCAGAAATTCTTTACCTTTTGAAATAAATGTAGAAGGACAAAATGTAAGAGAAGATCTTAGATTAGAATATAGATTTTTAGATTTAAGAAATGATAAAATACATAAAAATATTTTACTTCGTTCTAAGATATTAAAAGATTTTAGAAATGCAATGGATGAACTTGGTTTTACAGAGATACAAACTCCAATACTTGCAAATTCTTCACCAGAAGGTGCAAGAGACTTTTTAGTACCAAGTAGACTTCATCCTGGAGAATTCTATGCTCTTCCACAAGCACCACAACAATTTAAACAATTATTAATGGTATCAGGATTTGAAAAATATTATCAAATTGCGCCTTGTTTTAGAGATGAAGATCCTAGAGCAGATCGTTCACCAGGAGAGTTTTATCAATTAGACTTTGAGATGAGCTTTGCAACTCAAGAAGATGTATTTGCAGTTATAGAAGAAGTTTTACCTAAAGTATTTAAAGCAAATACTGATTGGAAAGTTGATGAAGGACCTTTTATAAGAATTCCTTACAAAGAATCTATGGAAAAATATGGAACAGATAAACCAGATTTAAGAAATCCATTAGTTATTTCTGATTTAACTGATGTTTTTGATGGAACAGATTTTAATGCTTTTAAAAATAAAACTGTAAAGGCAATTTCAGTAGAAAATATGGAAGATAAATCAAGAAAATTCTTTGATAATATGTCTAATTATGCTATAGAAGAATTAGGAGCAAAAGGATTAGCTTGGGTAAAAGTAGATAATGAAAGTAATTTAAATGGTGGAATTAGCAAATTTATAGATGAAGAAAGAAAAGAAAAAATATTCAAAAAAATGAATATAAAATCAAATTCAGCGATATTCTTTATTGCTGATGAGTATAATAAAGCTGTTAAGATTGCTGGAGATGTTAGAATAAAATTAGGAAATGAACTTGATTTGTTAGAAAAAAATGCATATAGATTTTGCTTTATAGTAGATTTTCCTATGTATGAGTTGTCTGATGAAGGAGAAATAGATTTTAATCATAATCCATTTTCTATGCCACAAGGAGGTTTAGAAGCATTAGAAACCCAAAATCCACTTGATATTTATGCATATCAATATGATGCTGTATGTAATGGATATGAAATTTTATCTGGAGCAGTTAGAAATCATGATCAAGAAATTATGATAAAAGCCTTTGAAATTGCTGGGTATACAGTAGAAGATGTTAAAGGAAAATTTGGAGCTTTATTTAATGCTTTTAGCTATGGAACACCACCACATGCTGGAGCTGCTCCTGGACTTGATAGAATTATAATGCTTCTTGCTAAAGAAGATAATATTAGAGAAGTTATAGCTTTTCCTAAAAATAAGAAAGCAAGAGATGTTATGATGAATGCACCATCAAAAGTTTTAGATAAACAATTAGAAGAAGTACATATAAAATTAAATTTAGAGAATAATAAGTAAAAGAGGTTATTTATGAAGATTTTAAAAAAAGTATCTTTTATTACTATTATAATAATGTTTATTTTTGTAGGAAAAGTTTTTGCAGCAACAGGAAAAGTAACAGCTTCAGCTGTTAGAATTAGAGAAAATACTTCAACAGAATCAGGTATTATAACAAATGCGTATAAAGGTGATGAAGTTGAAATATTAAGTGAAGAAGGAGATTGGTATAAAGTAAAATATAAAGAGAGTACAGGATATGTAAAAAAAGAATTTATAGAAAAAGATGAAACCTCAAATACTAATACCAATACAAATATTCATGAAAATACAATAACATCAAATAGTAGTGAAAATTCTAATACAGATAATAATATAAATACAAATTCTACAGATAATACTACGAGTAATACATCAGATAATAGTAATAATACTGTAAGTAATTCAGTAAATAATGAAAGTAATGTAGAAAATAATACTACATCTAATAATATTTCTAGCAAAGTGATATCAAATTCAGTAATAGGTTTAAAATTAAATCCTAATTTAATGTCAATAACTGTCGCACAATTTGAAAATGGAAAAGAATTGACAAAATTAGATGAAATAAATAATTGGATAAAAGTAACAGATGGTACAGTAACAGGTTGGATAACAAAAGTAAAGGTATCAGAAAAAACAGAAAATACAGAAGTACCTGAAAATACTACTGATACTAATAAAGAAGAGAAAAAAGATGCCTCTAATAATCAAACAGATTCAGAAACAAATCTAACTAGTAAGAATGGAATTGTAAATGTTGAAACGGCTAATGTAAGAGCAGAGGCAAGTAGCACATCAGAAAGAATAGGTTTTTTAGATTATAATGATGCTGTTACAATATTAGCAGTAGAAGGAGATTGGTACAAAATAAATTATGAAAATACTACAGGTTATGTTAGTAAAGACTTAATAACCTTGCAAGAAAATAGAGATATAACATCAAGGAGTAGTGCAGAAGGAAGAATAGAGGAAAATAATAAAACCATTAGCAGTAATGAAAGTGAAATAAATAATTCACAAGATGTTTCTATGAATAATGGAACTAAAATTGCTGAATATGCAAAACAATATTTAGGAACAAAATATATTGTTGGTGGAAAGACTCCAGAAGTTGGTTTTGATTGTTCAGGATTTACAAGATATGTGTATTCTAATTTTGGATGCAACTTAGGAACAACATCTACAAGTCAAAGTAATAGTGGAACAGAAATAGCTAGAGAAAATATGAAAATCGGAGATTTAATAATTTTTTATAATGAAGAGAAATCTAATGTAGGTCATACAGCAATATATATAGGAGATGGAAATTTCATTCATTCTGCAAATCCTGAAAGAGGTGTAGTTATAGATAATTTAAATACTAATACATACTATAATGAGCGTTTTATTTCAGCTAGAAGAATTGTAGATTAATTGTTTGGGGAGAAAAGGAGGAAAATATTAATAAAAAAATTTTTATACTCATGATATTGGGGCTATGTTTATTAAAAGACATAGCCTTTGTTGTATTATTTGAGAGTATATATCCAGAGAAATCTAATATAGAATTCATTGCAGAAGTGATGTATTTAAAAGAAGAAAAAGAATATAAAAATAAGTATATTGTAAAATTAATTGAAATGCAAAATATTGCATCAAATACAAAATACGAGAAATTTAAGAATACTAAATTAATTTTATATACAGAAAGAAATTTACAACTTTTTCCTGGTGATATTATTTGTGTAGATGGTCATTTTGAAAAAGGAGAAAAAGCAAGAAATTATAAAGGATATAATTATAGAAATTATTTAAAGAAAGAAAAGATTTATGGAATTGTTAATTCAGAGAAAATAAAAAAAATATCTAGTAAAAAGGATATTTATTATATATTAGGGAAAATAAATGAAACCTTGTATGGAAAATTAGATGAATTGTATGAAGAAAAATATTCAGAATTTTTAAAAGGTATATTATTTGGAAATGCAAAAAATATAGATAATCAAATTAAAGAAAATTTTAGAACAAGTAGTATATCTCATATTTTAGCAATTTCAGGTATGCATATTTCTTATATAATAATAGGAACAGAATATTTACTGGGAAAGATTACCATAAATAAAAAGCTTAGAAATTATATATTGATTATTGTTTTATTATTTTTTTTGATATTAACTGGTGGAACAGTATCATGTATAAGGGCATGTATAATGACAACAATTAATATTATAAGTTTTAATTTTTATAGAAAAAATAATATAGTTTTTAGCATGTTTTTTTCTTTTATAATCATTCTATTAATAAATCCGTTTTATATATTTGATATTGGTATGTGGCTATCTTTTTTAGCTACTTTAGGTATAATAAAATTTTATAAAATCTTTATTAAATTATTTGAGAAAAAGTTAAAAATCAAAAGAAATATTATTTCAGAATATATGTGTATTAGTGTATCTGCACAGATTTTAATTTTTCCTATTATAATTTATTCTTTTAATACCTTTTCATTAACTTTTTTTATTTTCAATATATTAGTTTCATTTTTTATTGGATATGTAATAGGAATAGGTTATATATCAATATTCATTTCTTATTTATTACCAAATATAACAAACTTTTTGATTAATATAGAAAGTGAATTAATTTATATTTTATTTAAAATCAGCGAATTAGGAAATCTAATTCCTTTTTCAAAAATTTATTTAACTACTCCTAAATTTGTTACAATAATTTTTTATTATTGTTTTATTTTTTACCTTATTAAAATTTTTAACAAAAATAAATTTTATTGTATAAAAATTTTATTATCTAAAAAATATTTAAGAAAATTCTTATATGAAAAATATATAAATTTAAGAAAGATTTTTTTGAAGATATTTCTAAGAATTAAAAGCTTAAATAATGTAAAAATCATAATTCTAATTAATATTTGTGTTATTATAAGTTTTATAATAATAAATTTTAATAAAGATTTAAAAATATATTTTATTGATGTTTCTCAAGGTGATTCTTGTTTAATAGTAACACCAGAAAACAAAAAAATTTTAATAGATGGAGGGGAGGGAAATTCTGAAAAATATGATCAAGGAAAAAATGTAGTTTTTCCATATTTACTGGATAGAAAAATAAATAAACTTGATTATGTAATTATATCACATTTTGATAATGATCATGTTGGAGGATTAATTTATGTTATAGAAAATATAAAAGTAAACAGAATTTTATTAGGAATTCAAACTGAAGAAAATTTTCAACTAAATAAAATCTTAGAACTTGCGAAAGAAAAAAGTATAGAAATAATAACTTTAAACACAGGAGAGAGAATAAATATAGAAAAAGATACGTATATAGATATTTTATGGCCTGATAAAGAAAATATAATTGATGAAAATAAATTGAATAATAATTCTTTAGTTTTTAAATTTATATATAAAGATTTTTCAATACTTTTTACAGGGGATATAGAAAGTATTGCAGAAAAGGAAATTTTGGAAAAATATAAAAATGACTTAGAAAGTTTAAAAGCTAATATTTTAAAGGTTGCACATCATGGTTCTAAAACTTCTTCTAATTTAGAATTTTTAGAAACTATAAAACCACAAATAGCCTTAATAGGTGTTGGAAAAAATAATAATTTTGGGCATCCAAGTATAAATGTTTTAGAAAGATTCGAAAACATGAATATAAAAATATATAGAACAGATCTAAATGGAGAAATAGAAATTAAACTTGGAATTTTTGGATTAAAAATACATACTAAGCTAAAATGAGATATAAAATATTTATTATGCAGAGACAAATAGTTATATAAATTTATTTAAGAAATTAAATTTTATATTATATATTTCAAAATATGAATTTAGAATAAGTTTATGAAAAAAGAAAAATTTATATAAAGATTTAGGAAAATTTTTATAAAATTAGAGCAAAATGAATAATTATTACCAATTTTAACATAATAAGCTTAGGTGATAATTATGAAAAGGATTATATTTTTTGGGATATTAATTTTTGTGTTTTCAATAGGAATTGGATATTATTATTCGGCTTTGTGGAAAAATGGAGAAAATGATATTGCTTATGAAAATACAAATGAAAAAGAAGTGATTAAAGAAACATCTTCACAAGAAGAAAAAATAAGTTATGATGCAACATTTGCATTGAAAAAATATTATAAATGTGGTCATTTTAAATTTCAATATGCTGAATTACCAAAAGAAATGATAAATTCTACCAGATTAGATGTTGAAAAGAGTTATCCAGAATGGGAAATAGAAGAGTTTTCAAGTAAAAACTTGGTGCTTAGCCAGAAAATTGATAATCTTTGTGATGAACATTATGTTATAAAAATTGGAGATGATGATAATATAGCAGTATATCATATAACAGATACAGGAGAAGAATTATATAAAAACACCAATATTAGCAAAGAATATCTGACAAGTACTGATATTGATAATTTAGAAAAAGGTATATATGTTTATGGAATAGGAAATTTAAATTCTGCAATTGAAGATTTTGAATAAAAAAAGTAGACTTTAAAAAGTCTACTTTTTAAAATTTATACAGTGAATTTTAATGCATCATTTTCAACGTTTATAAAAACTGTTTGACCAGAAACGATTTCATCTTTTAAAATCATTTCAGCAATTTCATCTTCAACTAATTTTTGTATAGCTCTTCTTAAAGGTCTTGCACCATATTTTAAATCAGTTCCTTTAGAAACAATAAATTTTTTAGCTTCTAAGCTTAAGTCTAAATGAATTTCTTTATTACTTAAAGCTTCTTGTGTTTTTTCTAATAATAAATCAACAATTTGTAGTAATTCACTTTCTGTTAAAGGTTTAAATACAATTGTTTCATCAACTCTATTTAAAAATTCTGGTCTAAATAACTCTTTTAGAGCACCTAACATTTTGGAGCTATCAATAGTTGATTGTGAAGCAAATCCAATAGAATTATTATTTAAATTAGAACCAGCATTAGAAGTCATAATAATTATTGTATTTTCAAAGTTTACAGTATTTCCTTGTGCATCTGTAAGCTTTCCATCATCTAGCACTTGTAACAAAATATTAAATACATCACTATGCGCTTTTTCAATTTCATCTAGAAGAATTATTGAATATGGTCTTCTTTTAACTTTTTCAGTTAATTGACCAGCATCATCATAACCTACATATCCTGGAGGTGAACCAATTAATTTTGAAGTTGAATGACTTTCCATATATTCAGACATATCAATTCTTATAATACTATCTTCACTTCCAAACATTTCATAAGCAAGAGCTTTTGCAAGTTCTGTTTTTCCAACTCCTGTAGGTCCAACAAAAATAAATGAAGGTGGTCTTTTGGTACTTTGAAGACCTGCACGATTTCTTCTGATTGCTTTTGCCACAGCTGTTACAGCTTCATCTTGTGAAATTACATGTTTATGTAAATTTTTTTCTAAGTTTAATAGTTTTTGAGTTTCAGCTTCTGTTATTTTTGTTACAGGAATTTTTGTCCAACGCTCAATAACTTCAGCAACATCTTGAACAGTAAGAATAGATGGTTTTAAATCTTTTTCAATTTCATTCATTCTATCTGTAAGATTACATTCTTTAGTCTTTAGGTCTGCTGCTTTTTGATATTCTTCTATAGAATCAGAAGAAACAGCTTCCTCTTTTTCGTCAGCAACTTTTTTTAATTCATTTTTTATTAGCTCAAGTTCAAATAGTGCTTTATTTTTTAAGTTTAACTTTGAACATGCTTCATCTATTAAATCTATAGCTTTATCTGGTAAAAATCTATCATGTATATATTTTTCAGACATTTTAACAGTTTTTTCAATAATGTCATTTGTTATAGTTACTTTATGATAATCTTCATAATATTTTTTTATACCTTTTATAATTTCAATTGTATCACTAACAGAAGGCTCTTCAACAAGTACTGGTTGAAATCTTCTTTCTAAAGCAGAATCTTTTTCAATGTATTTTCTATATTCTTTTAAAGTAGTTGTACCTATTAATTGAATTTCTCCATTTGATAAAGAAGGTTTTAAGATATTTGCAGCATTCATTGAATGCTCAGCATCACCAGCACCAATGATATTATGAATTTCATCTATTACAAGAATAATATTTCCATAAGTTTTACACTCATCAACAAGTGATTTCATTCTAGCTTCAAATTGTCCTCTAAATTGAGTACCAGCAATAATAGCGGTCATATCTAGTAAATAAACTTCTTTATTTAGTAATTTAGCAGGGACGTCTTGATTTGCAATTTTTATTGCTAGACCTTGAGCTATTGCTGTTTTACCAACACCTGGTTCACCAATTAAACAAGGATTATTTTTAGTACGTCTATTTAAAATTTGTATCATTCTTTCAATTTCTTGTTCTCTACCAATTACATTGTCAAGTAAACCATTTTTTGCTCTTTCAGTAAGGTTTGTTCCAAAAGTATCTAAAAATTTCTTTTTATTATTTTTAGGCTTTTTCTGAACTTTTACTGTTTTATTATTTGAAGAGTTATTTGCTTCATTTTCAGCAGAGGTGTTTTTATCATTAGGACTAGAAGCTTTAAAAATACCAAATATATTTTTTACCGGATTAGAATCATCATCCATTTCTAAATTATCTAAATCTTCAGAATTTATTCCTAATGCTTCTAAGTTCATGTTTTCTGAAAAATCTTTTAATATATTCTCAAATTGATTTGACATATCTTCTAATTCTTCATTGGAAATATTGGCATTTTTGGCTAAAACTTCAAGAGGATTTATTCCTTTTTCTTTAGCACAATTATAACAAAGACCTTCAACTGTTTTTTTACCATTTTCAATTTTATTTAAAAACACAACAGCTGTGTTTTTATTACATACTGAACATATCATTTATTAATCTCCTTAGTTTAAAAATTACTTTTGTATAGATAATATAATACAATAATTTTGAAATATAGTCAATGGATTTTACTTGAAAAAATCAAATATACAAGAAAAAAATTAGCAATCAACCCCAAAGAGTGCTACGCAAAAATCGCCACAAATCTACTCTTGCATATTAAGTAAAGAATTATTATAAAATATAAAAAAGTTATACATAAAATTAAAAATAAAATAAAAATAATTGATAATTTTATATATAAATGTTATAATGAAAGCAATTTATAAAAAAGGAGAAATCATGAAAAGAGCTATAAGAAGATTTGTGGGGTCTTTAACAGGACCTAAAAAATATATATTTTTTATATCACTAATACTTATCTGTATAGTTGCTTTATGTTTAGGAATATATGCTCAATTTTTCTATAAATATTCAGATACAGATGCTCTTATGCTAGGAATAAATATAGGAAGTCAAAAGACTGCTGAGGAAATTGTAGTTTTAAAATCTAATTTTAATAACTTATTTACTAATTCTATTATTATAAATAGTGAAAATGTTAGAGTTGACAGAATTGAAGCAACTAAAGATTTAGTATATACAGGATATAATTTAGTAAATGAAGATGAAAATTATTATAGTGTAAATGCTCAAATTCCAATATTAAATATTAATAATGACCAAGCAAAACAAATTAATGCAGAAATTAAAACTTTATTTTATGATCAAGCAAATAGCATAATGAGAAGAAACGAAGGAAAGACAATATATACTGTTTCTTATGCATCTTTTGTTAATGGAAATGTTTTGTCAATGGTAATAAAATCAACTTTGAAAGAAGAGGGAAAATCTGAAAAAGTTTCTGTTAAAACTTATAATTATAGTATTTTAGAACATAAGATGGTTAGTTTAGACAATTTAATTAAAGAAAAAGGAAAAACAAACGAGGAAATTCAAAATATTATTAATGAAGATATAAAAAAAGCCTATAATAATGCTGAAATTATAGCTGATCAATATGGAACTTTATATCAAAGAGATTTATCAAGTGATATTTATAAGCTAGAAAATGCAGAAAATTATTTTTTAACACAAGACGGATATGTTTATATTATATATGCTTATGGTAATAATGATTATACAAATGAAATGGATATTATAATTTTCTAATAGGAGGAATAACTTTGAAAAAAATTAGTTCAGTATGTTTAATATTTTTACTAATGATAAGCATGATAGTAACATCTTTTGCTACTGAAAGTAATACAATCAATAATGCAGTAACAGAAAACCAGGAAACAGAAGTTCAAGATAGTGGTGAAACTATTATAGATACAATAGGAAAAATAGTAGAAGTAAGAGGAGTAAAAGAAGTAGAAACAGGTGGTGTTAAAGATTTAGTACAAGATATTACTGTAGAGATAACAGAAGGAGAGTATGTAGGAGAAGAATTTGAAACAACATATATGTTATCCCTAGATATGCATGGACAAGTATTTGCTTATGAACTAGAAGTTGGTGATAAAGTTATAGTTCAATTAATTGAAGATGCTGATGGAAATGTTACACCGATAGTACAAGATGTTGCAAGATTTAATTATATAATATTAATATTCATACTATTTTTATTTTGTATAGGAATAATTGGTGGTAAGAAAGGAATTAAAGCAATAATTAGTTTAGTTTTTACAATAGTATGCATTTACTTTATATTAATTAAAGGAATTTATAAAGGAAATAATGCAATAATCTATTCTTTCTTAACAGCATTTATTGTAGTTTCAATATCTTTTATAATTTTGAATGGGTTTAATAGAAAAACTCTAACAGCATTAGTTGGCTCATTTGGTGGAATTGTAATATCTGGAATACTTGCTTTAATATTTAATAATATGTCAAAATTATCAGGTGCAGGTGAAGATATAATGCAGCTAACAGCAAATTTATCAACAATAAATTATAATTTTAGAGATATTTTATTTTCAGGAATAATAATTTCAACTATAGGAATATGTATGCATGTTAGTATATCAATAGTTTCTGCATTAGATGAAATAAAAATGAAAACACCAGAAATTACATGGAAAGAGTTATTTAAAGATGGAATGAAAGTAGGAAAAGAAATAATAGGAACAACATCTAATACTTTACTTTTAGCATACATAGGTAGTTTATTAACTTTAATATTATTATTCATGTCAACTACTGATTCAAATTTAATTAGAATAATAAATAAGGAAAATGTAGCAGAGCAATTAATATCTGCATTATCTGCAAGTATTGGAGTAGTTTTAACAATTCCAATAACAGCAATATCATATGCGATATTAAATAAAGATAAAGTAATTTATAGAAAAAATTCAGAAAATAGAGTAAATGGAAAGAGAAGTTTAAAAATTTAACATAAAATAAAGCAATGAGATACATGTATCTCATTGCTTTTACTTGTATAATTTATTATTATCTAAAGAAATCAAATATAGAAGGATTATTATTATCGTTATTTTGAGGAACTTGAATTGTGACGTTATTATTAGTTTCTTCATTTGTTTCTTCTGGAGTTTCAACTAATGTAACTTGAACATCCATTTCTTGACCATTTCTTGAAAGAGTTAAAGTAATAGTATCTCCAATATTATAAGTATATTTAATTCTATTTAATTCATTTATTGATGTGATTTGATTTCCTTGAATTTTTGTAATGATATCAGCTTTTTGGATACCAGCTTTTTCAGCAGGAGAATCTTTTTCAACTGATTCTACATAAACACCTTTTGGAATATTATATTTTGTAGCTGTTGTTTCATCAACTTCTGAACCTGTAATTCCAATATAAGGTCTTTTTACAGTTTGATATTCAATTAATTGATTAACAATTGATGTTGTTGAAGAAATTGGAATAGCAAACCCTATTCCTTCTATACCTGTACCAGATAATTTTAATGTATTAACACCAATAACTTCACCCTTAGCATTTACTAAAGCACCGCCACTATTTCCAGTATTTATAGCAGCATCTGTTTGAATTGCTTGATATGTTGTACCATCACTTTCAACTTCTCTATTTACTGCACTTATAACACCGCAAGTAACTGAATAATCCATGTTTAAAGGATTTCCGATAGCCATAACAAATTCACCAACTTTTGCTTGAGTTGAATCGCCGAGTGTTGCAGGAGTTAAGCCGGTTTTGTCGATTTTTAATACAGCTAAATCTGTATAAGGATCAGTACCTATAACTGTAGCATCATAAGTTTGATCATCATTATAAAGATTTACTTTAATACCTGTTGCAGTTGCTATTGTATAATAAGATGAATTTTCAGAAGAAATAACATGGTTATTTGTTAAAATATATCCATCTTCTGTTAATATTATACCAGAACCACTTGCATCAGCTGTGCCACTTCCACCAAATATAGAATTTACTTGATAGTTTACAGTAATACCAACAACAGAAGGCAAAACTTTATTTGCAACAGCTACAGAAGTGTCTGAATAGTCAGAAATGTTAACTAAGTTTGTTGTTCCATCAGAATTGCTTGAAACAGTTGAAGTTACACTACTTGTTTTTATTAAATTATTTCTTATAGAAGGAATGCCAAAACATGCACCTACTACTAAAGTTGCACCAATTATTCCTGATAAAAAAGGTACAAATACAGTTTTTCCAAAACCACCACTTGAAGACTTTATTGAACTTTTTTTGAAAGCATTATCTTTACTAAAATTAAACTTGTTACCAGGATTTGTTTGGTTGTTGTTTACATTAAAATTGTTTTCATTAAAATTATTTGCGTTAAAATTATTTTCACTGTCCATATCTATTACCTCCATAAATTTTGCACTAAATATATAATAACTCAAAAAATATTTAGATACAATAGAAATATATGAGAAAAAATTATTTAATTTTGTTGAAATATTTTCTTCATATAGATATAATAACGTTAGATTATTAAAATAATCTTAAAAATAAAAATTTATTTTATTTTTTGATTATTTTTATTTATCAAAAATTAATTTACAATTTAATAGGATGTAGAAATGAAAGAAAAAGAAATAGAAAGACTTACAAATTTAAAAAAAGAAGAAAATAAATTATATGAAAAAAACATAAAATTGATATGTGGTATAGATGAGGCAGGAAGAGGACCTCTTGCGGGTCCAGTTGTTGTGGGAGCAGTAATATTGCCTGAAAATTCTTTTATAGAAGGAGTAAATGATTCAAAAAAGGTTTCCGAAAAAAAAAGAGAGAAACTTTATGAAGAAATAGTTAAAGAGGCAATAGATTATAGTGTTGGAATTGTTGATCAAAAAACTATTGATGAAATTAATATTTTAAATGCAACAAAATTAGGAGTTAAGCTTGCCTTAGAAGGGCTAAAACAAAAACCTGAAATAATAATGGTAGATGCATTAAATAACATTGATACACTCGGAATTCCGTATATTTCTGTTATAAAAGGAGATGCTAAGAATTATTGTATAGCAGCAGCATCTATAATTGCAAAAGTGACAAGAGATAGAATAATGCGTGAATGGGATGAGGTATACCCAGCTTATGGTTTTGCTAAACATAAAGGTTATGGTACAGCAGAACATATTAGGATTATAAAAGAAATTGGACCTTGTATTTTACATAGAAAATCATTTATAAAAAATTTTGTTTAAAGTTTAATAAATACAAAAGAAAGGATGAAAAGAATGGATATAAAAAGTATCATTAGAAAAAAAAGACTAAGGGCAGAATTAACAAGAGATGAGATTAGATATTTTGTAGGAAAATTAAATAAAGGGGAAATTTCTGAGGCACAAGCTGCAGCTTTAATAAGTTATATATATATTAATGGACTTACAGAAGAAGAAATTTTAAATCTAAGTGTTGCAATGGCAGAATCAGGAGACATGATAGATTTGTCTGACATATCTGATCAAATAGTGGATAAACATAGTACAGGAGGAATAGGAGATAAAGCTACAATATTACTTATGCCAATATTAGCAGCTTTAGATGTTCCTGTTGCAAAATTATCAAGCAGAGGCTATGGTGTTTCTGGTGGTACTATTGACAAGTTAGAATCAATTCCAGGTTTTAAAACAGATTTAACTATAGAAGAATTTAAGAATAATATAAAAAATATAGGGGTATCAATTATAAATCAAGGTTTAAATTTTGCACCTGCAGAAGGAAAAATGTATAAATTAAGGAATGCAGTTGCATGTGAAAACAGTCTTCCAATAATTGCAGCTAGCCTAATGAGTTTGAAACTTGCAACAGGAAGTAATAAAATAGTTTTTGATATAACTTGTGGTAAAGGAACATATATAAGTAATAAAGATGAAGCAAAAAGACTAGCAAAATTACTAGTTAGATTAGGAAAAAGTCTAGGAAAAGAAGTTGCTTGTGTTATTACTAATATGAATCAACCTTTAGGATATTCTATAGGTCATAATTTAGAAATGAAAGAAACAATTATGGCATTAAGAGGTATTATATCAGAAGATTTAGGTAATGTTGTTGAAGCTTTGGGAAGCATTATGATAGCACTTGCAACACAAAATAAAGATTTAAATGAAAATGCAAGTAAAATAAAAGAAGCAATAAAATCAGGAGCAGCTTTTGAAAAATTTAAAGAATTAGTAGCTGCACAAGGAGGAAATACAGATTATGTAGATGATCCAGAATTGTTTAAAACTTCAAAATATATCATGCCTGTATTATCAACAGAATCAGGAACTGTTGAATCTATAGATCCTGATATGGTAGGAAGTATAGCAGTTTATTTAGGAGCAGGAAGAATGAAAAAAGAAGGAGAAATAAACAGAACTGCAGGCATAACTTTAAATAAAAAAATAGGAGATCAAGTAACTGTTGGAGAAACATTAGCATATATTCATACTGATGATGATTCAAAAGTTAATGGAACAACTCAAAATTTAAAAGATGCTTTTAAAATAACAAATAAAAAAATTAATTTAAATTCTAGAATTTTAGAAATTGTTAAATAATGAGGGAAAATATATGAATATTATAGATATAATTGAAAATAAGAAAAATGGTTATGAATTAACAGAAGAAGAAATAAAATATTTCATAGAAAATTATACAAATGGAGAGATACCAGATTATCAAGCAGCTGCATTAATTATGGCTATATGTATAAATGGTATGACACAGGATGAAATATTAAGTTTAACTATGGCAATGGCAAAATCAGGAGATGTACTAGATTTAAGTGATATATCAAATCACATTGTTGACAAACATTCTACTGGTGGTGTTGGTGATAAGATAACTTTAATTGTTATGCCAATAATTGCAGCTTTAGGAATTCCAGTTGCTAAAATGAGTGGAAGAGGACTAGGAATAACAGGTGGTACAGCAGATAAATTGGAATCAATTCCAGGTTATAATATTAATTTATCAATAGATGAATTCAAAAAAAATGTTAAGGAAATTGGTATAAGCTTGATGAGCCAAACTTTAAATTTAGCACCAGCAGACAAGAAAATATATGCATTAAGAGATACAATAGGTTGCACAAGTAGCATACCACTTATTGCATCAAGTATTATGAGTAAAAAAATAGCATCAGGAGCAAATTCAATAGTTTTGGATGTAACATGTGGTAGTGGTGCTTTTATGAATAGCAAAGAAGAAGCAAGAAAATTAGCAAAAATGATGTCTTTGATAGGAAAATGGGCCAATAGAGAAACTGTTTGTGTATTAACTAATATGGATGAGCCTTTGGGATATTCTGTTGGAAATTCTTTAGAGGTTATAGAAGCAGTAAAAGCTTTAAAAGGTGAAATGTCAGAAGATGTTAAAGATGTTGTTTTAAATTTGTGTATGCAAATGATGTATTTGTCTGGAAAATATACAAATATTTTGGAAAATAAAGAAAAAGTAGTAGAAGTAATAGAAAACGGGAAAGCTTTTGAAAAATTTAGAGAACTTGTAGAAAGACAAGGTGGAGATATATCTTATATTGATGATTTAGGAAAATTTGAAAAAGCTCCTATTATTACACCAGTTATTGCAGATGTTTCTGGATATGTGGAAGAATTAGATGCTGGAAAAATTGGACATGCAGGTTTGAAATTGGGAATAGGCAGAATTCATAAAGAAGATACTATTGATTATAGAGTAGGAATGATATTCAATAAAAAAATAGGAGATTATGTTGAAAAAGGTGAAATATTGGCTTATGTACATGCAAATTCGGCTGAAAAAGCGAATATCTGTGTCGAAGATATAAAAGACGCTTATAAATTTGGAAATAAAAAAATTTCAAAAAAGAATATTATAGAAATAATATAAATACAAAAGTGAAAGGTGGTAGATTAATGGAAAATATGAGTGGGAAGGAATTAAAAGAAAAATTATTTGATTCAAAGAAAAATGGATGGTTTGATTTAAGTGATGATGAATTAAAAAATATATTTCAATTTTCAGAAGAGTATATGTACTTTTTAAATAATGCAAAGACTGAGAAGGAAATAGTACAAAGTTCTAAAGAGATTTTATTAAAAAATGGATTTGTAGATATTTCACAAAAAGAAACTTTAGTTCCTGGTGACAAAATATTCTATATAAATAGAGGAAGATGTTTATATGCAGCTGTAATAGGTAGTGAAAATATGGAAAATGGTTTTAATATTATTGCTGCTCATTGTGATTCTCCTAGAATAGACTTAAAACAAAATCCATTATATGAAGATGGAGAGTTAGCAATGCTAAAAACACATTATTATGGAGGAATAAAGAAATATCAGTGGACTAATATTCCTTTAAGTATGCATGGTACAATAGTAAAACCAGATGGAGAAAAAATTAATGTTTGTATAGGAGAAAAAGAAGAAGATCCTATATTTACAATTTCAGATTTATTACCACATTTAGCTGGTGAACAAATGGAAAGAAAGTTAAAAGATGGAGTACAAGGAGAAGAATTAAATATTTTAGCAGGAAGTATACCTTATGAGTGTGATGATGTACCAGAAAAAGTAAAATTAAATATTTTAAAATTACTAAATGAAAGATATGGTATAAAAGAGGTAGATTTTATAAGTTCAGAAATAGAATTTGTTCCAGCAATGAAAGCAAAGAGTATGGGATTTGATTATAGTATGGTTGCAGGATATGGACAGGATGATAAAGTTTGTTGTTATACTGCATTAAGAGCATTCTTAAATGTAGAAAATCCAAAAAGAACAGCAGTATGTGTTATGACAGATAAAGAAGAGGTTGGATTTAATGGTGTTACAGGGATGTTTACTAGAACTTTTGAAACTTTTGCACTTGATATACTTGAAAAAACAGGAAACACAAAGATGAGTTCACTAGATAAAACTTTTTCAAATTCACAAGCAATTTCTGCAGATGTTGATGCAGCTTATAATCCAAACTATCCATCAGCATTCGAAAAAAATAATACAGCTTTTTTCGGAAGAGGAGTAACACTTGTAAAATATACAGGTGCTAGAGGAAAATCAGGTGCTTCAGAGGCTCCAGCAGAATTTGTTGCTGAAATTAGAAAAGTATTTGATGCAGTTGGTGCTAGATATCAATCTTGTGAACTTGGAAAAGTAGATAAAGGTGGAGGAGGAACAATAGCTCTTACACTAGCAAACAGAGGAATGGAAGTAGTAGATATTGGAGTACCTGTTATGGGAATGCATTCACCTTATGAAATAACAAGTAAATTCGATATATATCAAGCTTATAAAGGATACAAGGCTTTTTACAATTAGATTGATTTTAATATTCTAAAAATATTTATAAAGGGGGATAAAACTAGACTAAATTAATAGTTGATAGTATTTATGCCTCTTTTGTTTTTAATTATAATATCTATTTACATAATATTGAAAAAGTGCTATAATATTAATGTATTATAAAAAAGGAGAATTATTATGTATTACTTAATACCATTACCATTAATATTTATAGCAGCTATAGTAAGAGCTGTTTCTTTAAGATATAAATTAACAATATTTAGCAAAATAGCAACTTTAGTACTAGTTTTATCTTCAATTTGGTTTATATATGAATATTGTAAATATTTGGGATTTGATATTATTCAATATGTGCTTCAATTTTTTAAGATATAGGAAAAGATTGTAATAACTTTAAGAAATCTTCTTAAAGTTATTTTTTTATTACAAGTTTGTAAAAAAATACTTGATAAAAATGTCGTTTTTTGTAGCCAAAAATTCTTTACAATGATATAATCAAAATAGAATTTATACATAAAATTAAAATGAGAATTTTAATTTCTAGTGTGTTCATTTTGAATTTGAAACTTTAGTGGAAAGGAGATATGTTAGAAAAACTAACATAGACATTGTAAAATGGAAAATACAAGATGTGATGGATGTAATCGGAGAAGATCCAAAAATGCAAGAAATGTTACAAAAATATGATAAAGACAAATCAAATTTAATTCAAATTTTAAACGAAGTCCAAGAATATTATGGCTATGTACCAGAAAAATCTCAACTTGCAATTTCTGAATATTTATCTATTCCAATGGCAGAAATTTATGGAGTAGTTACTTTTTATTCAAGATTTACTCTAAAACCAAAAGGAAAATATCATATAGCAGTATGTTTAGGCACAGCGTGTTTTGTAAAAGGTTCAGAAAAAATTTTAGATAGAGTAAAAGAAAGATTAGGAATAGATGTTGGAGAAACTACAAAAGATGGAAAATTTTCTTTAGAGGCAACTAGATGTGTTGGTGCTTGTGGTTTAGCTCCAGTATTTACAGTAAATGATGAGGTATATGGAAAAGCTACTGTTAAGATGATTGATGAGATTTTAGATAAATATATGGAAAATTAAAATTGAAAGGAAGGAGCTAAAAATGAAGACATTAGAAGAGATTAATAAAATAAGAGAAGAAAAAAGAAAAGAACTAGATTTGAGAGTAAATACATCAGCTCAAACTTATGAAAAACATATTTTGGTATGTCATGGTACTGGTTGTACTTCTTCTAAATCACCTAAAATAATAGAAAATTTTAGAAAAATTTTAGCAGAAAAAAATATAGAAAATGTAAGAGTAATTCAAACAGGTTGTTTTGGATTATGTGCAAAAGGACCAATTGTAATTATTAGACCAGAAGATGTTTTTTATGCTATGGTAAAACCAGAAGATTGTGAAGAAATAATTGAAAAACATATTCAAAATGATGAAATAGTAGAAAGGCTACTTTGTAAAGATATAGATAATAAAGTTGTAAAAAAATTAGATGAATTAAATTTTTATAAGAAACAAAAAAGAATTGCACTTAAAAATTGTGGAGTTATAGATCCAGAAAATATAGATGAATATATTGCTTTTGATGGATATAAAGCCTTAGAAAAAGTATTATTTAATATGTCACCAGATGAAGTTATTGAGGAAGTTTCAAAATCAGGTTTAAGGGGACGTGGAGGAGCTGGATTTCCAACAGGTAAAAAATGGTCATTTACAAAAATGGCAAAAGGAGATCAAAAATATGTTGTATGTAATGCTGACGAGGGAGATCCAGGAGCTTTTATGGATAGAAGCATCTTAGAAGGAGATCCACATTGCGTTTTAGAAGCAATGATGATTGCTGGTTTTGCAGTAGGTGCAAATAAAGGATATATTTATGTTAGAGCAGAATACCCTATAGCTGTTAGTCGTTTTCAAAAGGCAATTGATAGTGCAAGAGAATATGGTATTTTAGGAAAAAATATTTGGAATACAGGATTTGATTTTGACTTAGAGATTAGACTTGGAGCAGGAGCTTTTGTTTGTGGAGAAGAAACAGCTTTACTTGAATCAATAGAAGGAAGAAGAGGGCAACCAAGATTAAAACCACCATTTCCTGCAAATGAAGGTTTATTTGGAAAACCAACTTTAATTAATAACGTCGAAACTTATGCAAACATAACAAAAATTATATTAAATGGTGCGGATTGGTATTCATCAATAGGAACTGAAAAATCAAAAGGAACAAAAGTTTTTGCTTTAGGTGGAAATGTAAATAATATAGGTTTAGTTGAAGTTCCAATGGGAGTTACTTTAAGAGAAATTGTATATGACATAGGTGGAGGAATTCCTAATGGTAGAAAATTTAAAGCTGCACAAACAGGAGGTCCTTCAGGAGGTTGTATTACAGAAGAACACTTAGATACACCAATAGATTATGAGTCATTACAAGCAATAGGATCAATGATGGGATCTGGAGGACTAATAGTTATGGATGATTCAAAATGTATGGTAAATTTAGCTAAGTTTTATTTAGGATTTACAGTTGATGAATCTTGCGGTAAATGTACTCCTTGCAGAATTGGTACTAAAAGATTATTAGAAATGCTTGAAAAAATAACTGAAGGAAAAGGCGAAGAAGGAGATATTGAAAAACTAGAAAGATTATGTGTTAATATTCAAAAAGCCTCAGTATGTGGCTTAGGTCAAACAGCTCCAAATCCAGTTCTAAGTACAATAAAATATTTCAGAGAAGAATATAGAGAACATATAGATCATAAACAATGTAGAGCAGGAGAATGTAAAGCATTAATGAAATTACATATTGACCCAGAACTTTGCAAAGGTTGTGGCTTATGTAAGAGAAATTGCCCAGTTGATGCAATTTCAGGGGATATAAAACAAACACATGTTATTGATACTGAAAAATGTATAAAATGTGGAACTTGTATTAATAAATGTCCATTTCATGCTATTAAAAGTTAATAAAAACAAAGATAAAACTAATATTAAAAAATTATACTTTAGTGTTAATAATAAATATAGTTGTTTTCATATCAAAAATAAAAGGAGGTTAATATGGTTAATTTAACTATAAATGGTAGAAGTGTTCAAGTAGAAGAAGGAACAACAATTTTAGAAGCAGCTAAGAAAGTTAATATAGATATTCCTACATTGTGTTTTTTAAAAGATATAAATGAAATTGGTGATTGCAGAATGTGTGTAGTTGAAGTTGAGGGCAGAAGAGGTTTTGCAACATCATGTATTCAAAAAGTAGAAGAAGGAATGGTTGTAAAAACTAATACGCCAGCAGTTATAGAAGCAAGAAGAATAGTTTTAGATTTAATACTTTCAAATCATGATAGAGAATGTTTAACTTGTACTAGAAATGGTACTTGCGAATTACAGAAATTAGCTGAAGAATTTTATGTTGATGAAATAAAATATAAAGGTGATAGAAATAAACATGAAATAGATGATAAATCACCTGCAATAGTGAGAGATTTTAATAAATGTATTTTATGTAGAAGATGTGTTGCAACTTGTAAAAAACTTCAAGGAATAGGGGCTATAGATTGCACAGAAAGAGGATTTGCTTCAACTATTTCTACTTACAAAAATAAGAGTTTAAATGATGTAAATTGTACTTTTTGTGGTCAATGTATAGAAGCATGTCCAGTTGGGGCTTTAAAAGAAAAGGATGCAACAGCGGCAGTTTGGAGAGCATTAAGAGATGAAGAAAAATATGTCATAGTACAAACAGCACCTGCAGTCAGAGTGGCTCTTGGCGAAGAATTTGGTATGGAAATAGGAACAAATGTAAAAGGAAAAATGGTATCTGCTTTAAAACATTTAGGGTTTGATAAGGTTTTTGATACAAATACAGGAGCTGATTTTACTATTGTAGAAGAAGGAACAGAATTTTTAGATAGATTTAAAAATGGAGGAACTCTTCCAATGATAACATCTTGTAGTCCTGGTTGGGTAAGATATTTGGAATTGAATTATCCAGAATTAATTCCTAATCTATCTACTTGCAAGTCACCACATCAAATGTTTGGAGCTCTTATAAAATCTTATTATGCAGAAAAAAATCATATAGATCCAAGTAAAATTTTTATGATTTCTGTTATGCCTTGTATAGCTAAAAAATTCGAAATTACAAGAGATAATATGTCAGGAGCAGGTTATCCAGATGTGGATGCGGTTCTTACAACTAGAGAACTTGCAAGAATGATTAAACAAGCCCATATAGATTTTATTCATTTGGAAGACTCTGGTTTTGATAGTCCTATGGGTGAAGCAACAGGAGCTGCGGCAATTTTTGGAACAACAGGTGGAGTTATGGAAGCTGCTTTAAGAACTGTACAAGAAAAATTAACTGGAAATCATTTTGAAAAGCTAGAATACGAAGCTGTTAGAGGACAAGAAGGAATAAAAAGAGCTAGTGTAAATATGAACGGAACAGAAGTAAAAGTAGTAGTGGCATCTGGACTAAAAAATGCACAAATAATTATGGATGAAATAAAAAGTGGCAAAGCTGATTATCAATTTGTTGAGATAATGGCATGTCCAGGAGGATGTGTAATGGGAGGAGGTCAGCCGATTAGATCTTCAAAAGAACGTGCAAGTATTGATATAAGAGCTAAAAGAGCAAATGCGTTGTATGATATAGATGAAAAAAGTATAATAAGAAAATCTCATGAAAACCCTGTGCTTAAGAAAATATATGAAGAATATTTAGGCGAGGCTGGAGGTCATAGAGCACATGAGTTATTACATACAAGTTATGTAGAAAGAGAAAAATATAAATTAGATTAATTTATAAATTCAAGAATTAAAAATAGAGCGTATAAATACTAAAAGTTATTGTACATAAAATATAATTTTAAAATAAAAGATGACAGTTTATGTAAAACTATCATCTTTTTTATATAAGACATAAATTTAAAGTAAAATAAAAGTAAATAGTATAGATAGAAATCCTTGTAATAGTTTTCCAAGGAGATATGGTTTAACAGAAATATTTTCTTTAGAAATTATACTATATACTTGAAGTAGTACAGAGATTCCTCCAAATCCTAATAAAAATGATGTTAATAAAATACTTAAAGTGGGTAAAGAAGTATAAATACTAGAGGATAAATTGACTCCATTTGTTACTTCAATAATTCCAGTAAATATAGCAGAAGAAATTTCTTTAGAAATTCCAAATTGATATAGGAACATATTAATTATATCTAATATACCAGAATTTTCTAAAATAGATAAAATTACTGAAAATAAAACAATAAATCCACCAACAGAAAGTATTGAAGAAATTGATTTTTTTATTGCATTACCTAAAATTTCACCAATTTCTGAGATTTTAATAGGAGCAAGTTTTGAATTAAAATGTATTTCTCTAAAATTAACATCTAATTTATTTCTTTTCCAAAATCTAAAAAGATATCCAACAGTTAAAGATGAAAAAATATGTGAAATAAGAAGTATTATTCCGAGATGTTTATTATGAAATAATGTAATTCCAACTGTTCCTAAAATAAAAAGTGGACCGGAATTATTTGTAAAAGCTATTAATCTTTCAGCTTCAATTTTGGTTATAATTTTTTGATTTTTTAAGTTACAAACAACTTTTGCTCCAATAGGGTATCCACTTATAGTACCCAAAATTATTGCAATTACACTTTCACCAGGAAGATTAAAAATTGGCTTTATTAATTTGTTTAATAATTTACCTAAAATATAAGTAAAATTTGTTTGACATAATAATTCTGTAGCAACGAAGAATGGAAAAAGAGTAGGAAGAACATTTTTTGCCCAAAGTGCAAGTCCATTTTGAGCGGCAATCAAATTATTGTTAGAAAATATTAGGAGTGTAATCATAAAAAGAAAAAATATTATTGTAAAAAAATATTTTTTTAGATTAATTACTAAAAAACTCATAATAATTCCTCCTAGATTATTAATAAAATTATTTTGACTTTTTTTATATAAGTAAAAAATAATTTTTTACTTATATTTATATATTCATAAATTTTTAAAATATGATAAATCATATAATAAAAAGTATTTAGTAAAAATGATTATGTGAAATTTAATAAATATTATTTAATAATAAAAAAATAGTAAAATAAGCTAGAATATGATTTTAGTATTAAAAAATATAATACTGTATATAATTTATATATAAAAGTCAAATTTTTAAGCAAAAAGCTGTTTTTTAGTTGAAAAATCACTTTATTTATTATATAATATATGGCGATTTAAAAAAATAAAGGAGTTGGAAAGATATATGAATTCACTAATCAAATCTGTACCTAATATAAAAAAATTCAATGATTATATCTTTGACATAAAAAAAGGTACTAGTCCAATGATGCTTTCTGGGTTAACAGATGTCGGGAAAATTCATATGGCTTATGCAACAAAATTTTATTCTGAAAAACCAATTTGTATCATTACTTATAATGAAATGCAAGCAAAAAAAATAATAAAAGATTTAGCTTTTTTTGGAGAAAAGGTAAAATTATTTCCTAAAAGAGATGTTATAAGTTTTGATTATGTTGCAGAAAGTAAAGATGTATTATTTAAAAGAATTTCAGTACTTAATAAATTAGTCAAAAAAGATAAAAAAATCATTGTTACTACTATAGAAGCAGCAATGCAAAAAATGATAACTAAAGAAAATTTATATAAAAATGTAATGAGTTTAAAAGTTGGAGATACTTTTGATTTAGAGGTTTTAAAAGAAAAATTAATTTTATTAGGATATGAAAGATATGATTTAATAGAAGGAAAAGGTCAATTTAGCGTAAGAGGCGGAATAGTAGATATTGCTACATCTGTGAATAGTGGCGTTAGAATTGAATTTTGGGGAGATGAAATAGATTCAATTAGAAAATTTAGTTTAGCAACACAAAGAACTGTAAACATGTTAGATTCAATAGAAATTTTTCCTGCTTATGAGTTTTTACTAGCAGATGATGTAAACAAAGTTTGTGAAAGAATTAGTGATAAAATTTACCCTAATTCTGTTAAAGAAAAAGTTAAAGATGATATTTTACAAATTAAAAATGGTGAATTTCTAACAAAAATTGATAAATATTTTGATTGTTTTTATACTAAAACAGATACACTTTTAGACTATCTAGAAGATGATTGTGTTATTTTTATTGATGAAATTGCAAAAATAAAAGCAAGAGCTGAAAATATAACAAAAGATAATAGTAATTTAATTAAAGATTTAACTGAAAGAAATAAAATAGTTCCAGGAATTTTAACAGAAATGAAAGACTATTTAAAATTTTCAGATTCTCTACAAAATAAACAAACTGTGTATTTAGAAAAACAAGATATAGGTTTTGTAGATAAACAAAGTATGCATGCAAAAAGAAACGGATATAGCTTTAGCTATAGGGAGGTCAACTTTTTTCGTAGTTCAATGGATTTACTGTTTCAGGAACTACAAGAAGCAATTAAAAGAGGAAAACAAACAGTAATTCTAGGCGGAAGCACGGAAAATTGTAAGAAATTATCTAATTTATTGTTAGAAAAAGAAATACCTAATATATATACTGATTTTTTAGAAGATGACTTAACTCTTGGTGTGGTAAACATCACACCAGGAGCTTTTTCTGCTGGTTTTGAATTTTATGATGCAAATCTTTTAGTAGTATCGACAGAAGAGATTTTTGAAGTAAAAAGTCCTAGAAAAACAAGAGCTCCAAAAGCATTTAAAGAAGGAGAAGTTATAGTATTTGAAGATTTAAAAGAAGGAGATTATGTTGTTCATAAAACACATGGAATAGGTCAATTTGCAGGAGTAAATACTATAAAAGCTGATGGAGTAACAAAAGATTATATAAAATTAAAATATAAAGATGATGATGTTTTATATATTCCTACAAACGCATTAGATAATATTAGAAAATATATAGGACCAGAAAAAGTAGGACCTAAACTAAATAGGTTAGGATCAAAAGAATGGGATAAAACTAAAGAACGTGTAAAAAACAATTTAAGGGAAGTTGCCGAGGAACTTATAGAACTTTATGCTAAAAGACAAAAAATGCAAGGTTTTGCTTTTTCAAAAGATACTCCTTGGCAACAAGAATTTGAGAATAGCTTTAAATATGTTGAAACTGACGATCAATTAAGATGCATTGAAGAAGTAAAAAAGGACATGGAAAAACCAAGACCAATGGATAGGCTTCTTTGTGGAGATGTTGGTTATGGAAAAACAGAAGTTGCAATAAGGGCAGCTTTTAAAGCTGTAATGGATCAGAAACAAGTTGTTTACTTGGTGCCAACAACTATTTTAGCACAACAACAATATGAAGAATTTAAAAACAGAATGAAAGAATATCCTATAAGAATAGAACTTTTAAATAGATTTAGAACTAAAAAAGAACAAGAAGAGACTTTAAAAAGATTAGAACTTGGTGAAACAGATATTTTAGTGGGAACTCATAGAATATTAAGTAAAGATGTAAAATTCAAAAATTTAGGTTTACTTATTATAGATGAAGAACATAGATTTGGAGTTAAAGCTAAAGAGAAAATTAAAGAAATGAAAAATAGCATTGATGTATTAACAATGACAGCCACTCCAATTCCTAGAACCTTGCATATGTCAGTAGTTGGTATGAGAGATATGTCAGTAATTTATGAACCACCGCAAAATAGAAAACCTGTACAAACTTATGTATTAGAATATGATCCAGAAGTAATAAAAGAAGCTATAACAAGAGAGCTTGAAAAAGGTGGGCAAGTATTTTATTTATATAATAATGTTGAAGGTATTGAGAAAAAAGCTTTAGAAATAAATGATTTAGTAGAAGAAGCAAAAGTAGAATATGCACATGGAAAAATGACAGGAAATCAATTAGAAAATATAATGCAAAATTTTATTGATGGAAAAAGCAATGTTTTAGTATGTACAACAATTCTTGAATCTGGAATAGATATTCCAAATGCTAATACAATAATTGTTGAAAATGCGGATAGATTAGGTCTTGCACAATTATATCAAATAAGAGGAAGAGTTGGACGTTCTGATAAACAAGCTTATGCATATATTACTTATAAAAGAGATAAAATGTTAACAGAAGTAGCAGATAAGAGATTAAAAGCAATAAAAGAATTTACAGAATTTGGTTCTGGTTTTAAAATAGCTATGAGAGATTTGGAAATTCGTGGTGCAGGAAGTTTAATGGGAGAAATTCAGCATGGACATATGGAACAAATAGGATATGATATGTATTGTAGATTACTAGATCAAGTTGTTAAAGAACTAAAAGGAGAAGAGATTGCTGAAGAAGTGGATATACAAATTGATTTAAATGTTACAAGTTATATACCAGATGAATTTATTCAAAATTCTAGTCAAAAGATACAAATATATCAAAATATTGCTTTATGTAAAAGCGAAGAAGATGTACAAAATGTTACTGATGAAATTATTGACATATATGGACAAATACCTTATGAAATAGAAAACTTATTAGATATTTCTAGAATAAAAATATTAGCAAAAGAAAAATACATTATAAAAATAAGTCAAAAAGCTGAAAACATTATTTTTTATTTTGAAAGTGAAAAATTTAATTTTGAAGTAGTAGATAAACTTATGAAAATTTATAGAAATAGGATTAAATTCTCTCCTTCAAAAAATCCATATATCACTTTTAAACTTGCAAATTATAAAAATATTTTAGGAGAATGTAAAGAATTTTTAGGAAAATTATAAAAATATTGTTTTATGAATATAAAATAAAAAGCAAGTTAAGTAAATTTTATAAAATAAATTTAATAAATAAAACATAAAAAGAAAAGCCCTCGGCATCGGAAGTAATCCGCTACCGAGGGAAAAACATTTTAGTCGATATGTTCTGTACGCTTGTTCAAATCTGTCCACATGGTTGAAATACCTCCGCTATAAGAAACACGAATCGAATCGTGATTCTTAATAGAAGCATTCACAATATTTTGCAGTTTTTCGAGCTCATCAAAGCTTAAATTGTGCTTACCATTTAATACATAATCAAACACAAACTCGTTTTTCCTAAATTCTGCTCTTGTAATATCTGCACTAAATTCTCTGAGTGTTTTTTGCATTTCCACGAATTCTGGATATCTTGTTAACCGTATTGAAATATTATGATTCGATACTTTCATGATGCTGTCGACCAGAACTTCTGAAATCTCATCTGCAAAAAAGATTTTATTTTTTATTGCTTCTACGAGTTCAGAAGGAATTTTATCTTCGCAATGAACGACAATAAAAGTTTCTTCATTTCTGGTTACAATTTTCGTGGAACGTGAGCAAGACAGAATTTCACATAAACATGAGTTTATTGTGTCCTGTGCCCACAGAATTATTGGACTAATAGTTTTCCGTGACATAAAAATCCTCCTTGGTGTTTTTTTATAATATGATTATTATATCATAAAATGTTGGTAAAATAAAGGTTTTTATAAAATTTACATAAAATTCCTAATAGACATTTCTATAGATTATTGTATTGATATTTTTAAATAAAAAGGGTAAAATAAATAAAAGTTTAAATGAAAGGGTAAAAATATGACAATTACAAGTAAAGATAATGAAACAATAAAACATATAAAAAAATTGAAGGAAAAAAAATATAGAGATGAATATAATGAATTTATTATTGAAGGAATTAAAATGATAGAAGAAGCTTTGATAGAAAAAGCAAGAATAAAATCTATTATAATATGTGAAGATTGCAAAAATCAAGGAAATATACCAAATGATTTAATGTACGAAATAGCAAAATGTAATTGTATATATGTAACAGAAAAAATTTTTAGAACAATAACTGATGTTAGCAATCCACAAGGAATTATGGCAATAATTGAAAAAAATAACAAGGAAGAAGATATAGATTATAAAGCTTCAAATTTTCTAATTCTTGATAATATACAAGATCCTGGAAATATGGGAACAATTTTAAGAACAGCAGATAGTTTAAATGTAAAGCAAATAATTGTTTCAAAGGGAAGTGCAGATATATATAACTTAAAAGTAGTAAGGTCAACTATGGGAGCTATTTTTAGAGTTAGAGTTATTGAGGTAGAAAGTATAGTAAAGATAATTAAAGAAATGAAGAAACGTAAAATAAATGTATATGCAACTGATTTATCAACAAATAAAAGTATTTATGACGTAAATTATGAAAAATCCGCTATAATTATAGGAAATGAAGCAAATGGTGTTTCTAAAGAAGTTTTAGAAGAAGTTTCAGAAAGAATAAAAATTCCTATGATAGGGAAAACAGAAAGTTTAAATGCAGCAGTAGCAACTAGCATAATTTTATATCATGCATATAGAAGTTTAGGAAAAATTTAAAAATAAAGGTACTGTTTTAAATACTAGAAAAACTAGTGTTTAATTAGTACCTTCATTTTTTTCGCTATTAACTAAAATATCTAAAAGTTTTGGATACATTTCTGTAGCATTAGTGTTCCAATTATCTACAATTTTTTTTGCTTGTTCACGAGAACCAGCATGTGCTTGTAAATCAAATATTGTAATATTATTTTCTATTATTTTACATCTTACTGAAAATTCTCTTTCTGTAAGTGGTGTATATTCTGCTGAAATTGAAAATTTATCTTTTACATTATCTAAATTTTCTTTAAATCTACTATCTACTTGAAGCTTTAAAATACCTGGAATTATGTCAATAGTAAGATCAATAGCATTTTTACCTTCTTCAGTTATTTCATATATATCGGCGGTTTCTTTTTTGTAAGTAAAAATGTAATTATCTTCTAATAAATCAAGTAAAAATTGTTGAAAATAAAAGTAATTCATATCCACAATAGACGTAACAAGATCTAAAAGTTCATTATGAGATATTGGTTTATTAACCTTACTTAAGATATATAAAAGTAATATTTTACTTTCAGCTAAAGATTGTTCATCTGAATTTAATTTCAAAATTTTGACCTCCTGTAAGATTTGAAAATTATTTTTGTCTTATTGTTAATTTATAAACTTATTATATCACAGAAATACAAAAAGTAAATAAATTTATTGCTCAATATCAATAAAATATGATAAAATTAGGTAGAAAAATACTTAAATTCAAATAGAGGAAGAAATTAGAGTGAGTATTGAATTAGATAATGAAAATATGAGAGAAATGACTGAAAAAATCGTTTCTAATATGAAAAATGATGAAATTAGAAAAGAAGTAATAGATAATATTTCAGTAATGTCTATTTCTATGGATTCAAAAGATATAAAAAAAATAATAGAAGAACTAATTAAATTTGAAGATGGAAAAAAAGCATTAAAACTTTTATGGAAAATTATAATTAATAATTCAAATAACCCAGAAAATTTAATTACTACTTTAGGTTCAGATAATAATGTGAAAGAAGATATGTTTAAAAATATAGAATATTTTTTCAAATTTTCTAGTATAAGAGACTCATCTATTTTAGCAAGAGAAATTGCTAAATTAGAAGGTGGAAATGAAACTATTGCAGAAAACTTCGACAAATTTATTAATAATAGTATAATAAATTTGGATGATATTATAATTCCTACTATTCAAACAGAAACAGGAAGAGAAATTGTAAAAAGACAATTTGAAAGTTTGAAAGATAGAATTTTAAAAAATCATTATGTTTCAGGAGTACAAAGTTTTTTTAGAGTTATAAAAGCTTTAGAAAATGTTAAAGGATTTGAAGAAATATATGAGGATTATGGATATTGGGCAAAACTTTATGATGATATAGATATTTTAGGAAAAAATAAAAGTTCTAGTAAAATAGTAGTAGGTAATGTAATATCTTATGATACAGAGGATATGGAGGAATTATTTGGAGAGAAAATAAAACCAGGAACTATTTTAACAATGGAAGATATCATTGGAATGGATGCCAAAAATCAGGAATTTACTAATATTTTATATTCTAAAGATAGAGCTGAAAAAAGAGCTGTTTTAGAAACTGTTGCGAATGGAAATAGGTATAGTTTTAAATCAGCAGGAACATCAAGCTTAACAATAGTTGCTGGAGATCAAGTGGCAAAAATTGGAAGTAAAAAAAGAAAATTTGAAATACCGTATCATCCGAGATTAATGATGCCATATTTTAGAAAAAGATATGAAGATGATTCAACATTAGAAATTTATAATTTAGGAAATACCGAATCTGTTAAAATTACAGATGAAAGTTTACTAGAAATATATAAAGAATTAGAAAAAGCTGGAATAATTTGGACAGACGCGCATAAAGAAAATATAGTAGAATTACTTAGTGATAATATTTTACCAGATTTTATAAAAAGTGAAGATTTTAATTTATTTGGATTTTTAGAAGATGAAAGATTCCCAACAATAAAACATAGACCTTTAAAAAAAGGTGATTTAGTAGTTTGTGATTTGGATATGTTATATTTAAAAGATGATCCAGATATACAAATAGGATTACAAGATGATGTTATTTTACAATATCAAAAATCAAAAACTAAGGAAGCAGAAGCTAAAGAAGTTTAACTTAAAAAATAGATTAATTTATAATAGATAGGAAAGGAGAATATAATTAAATTTTATTTAATTATAAAAAAGAAAATGGATAAATTAAGTTGGAATTTAGAAGATATTTTTAAAAATGAAGAGGAATTAGAAATAGCTATAAATAATTTAAAAGAAATTTTTCAAAAAGTTAAAAGTACAAAAGGAAAACTTGCTGAAAGTAGTGACCAGATATATAAATGCTATAAGAATCTTGAAGATGGACTAGCTTTACATGAAAAAGTATATGCTTATGCAATGTTTAAATATCATCAAAATCTAGGAAATCAAGAAGCAATTAAATTATTTAAGAGAATTGAAGCATTAACTGCTGAACTTTCAAAAATAGAAAGTTTTGTTTCACCAGAAGTAAGTCAAATACCTATAGAAATTTTAGAAAAATATTTGAAAGAAGAAAGAATGAAACCTTATGAGAAAACAATCAGAGATATCATAAAAGAAAAATCACATATTTTAAGTAAAGATGTTGAGGAGGCATTAGCAAGTTATTCAGAAGTATTTTCAGTATCAGATAATGCTTTTGATGTTTTCACAAATTCAGAATTTGATTATAATGATGTAATAGATGAAAATGGAAATATTTTAAAAATGAGTGAAGCATTATATGGAAAATATATGTCAATGAAAGATAGAACTTTAAGGAAAAATGCTTATTCAGAAATTTGTTCAATATATAAAAAATATATAAATACACTTTCAGAATTATATTTGTCAAGAGTAAAATATTCATGTATTACAGCAAAACTTAGAGGATATAAATCATCTTTAGATTCTGCAACAAATAAAGATGATTCAAATTTAAAAGTTTATGAAACATTACTAAATTCAGTAAATAAAAATATGAACTTAGTTTATGAGCATTTAAATTTGAAAAAGAAAATGTTAAATTTAGATGAAATGCATTTATATGATATATATTATAATCCTTTACAAGAAAATGATGAAAATATCGAATATGAAGAAGCTAAAGAACTTGTGCTTAAAACATTAAGTGTTATGGGAGATGAATATGTTAAAAAAGTAAGTTATGGATTTGAGCATAATTGGGTAGATGTATATGAAAAAGAAAATAAAATGACAGGTGGATATAATATGGGAGTTTATGGAGTACACCCATTTATATTATTAAACTACATGAATACTATGAGAGATGTTTCAACTATTGCTCATGAATTTGGTCATGCAATGCATAGTTATTATGCAAATAGCAAACAAAATTATTTGAATTCTAATTATACAATAATGGTTGCAGAAGTTGCATCAACAGTTAATGAAATTTTATTTGCAAATTATTTAATAAATAATGAAAAAGATATAAATAAGAAAAAAATGTTAATAAATGAACAATTAGATTTGATAAGATCTACTTTAATAGTACAAACACAGTTTTCAGAATTTGAAAAAAATGTTCATGAAAAAATTGAAAATGGTGAAGCTTTAAATTCAGAAAACTTAAGTAATATATATCAAAATTTGTTAGAAAAATATTATGGAGATACAACTGTTATAGATGAAAATTCGAAATATACTTGGTCAAGAATACCACATTTTTATAGATGTTTTTATGTTTATAAATATGCAACTGGAATAACTTCAGCAATAGTAATTGCAAATAAAATATTGTCTGGAGAAAAAGGGTATGTAGAAAAATATTTAAATATGTTAAGTTTAGGAGGTTCAAAAGATTCTTTAAGTTTATTAAAAATGGTAGATGTTGATTTAGAAAAAGAAGAAACTTATAAACAAGCATTTAAATATTTCGAGAAAAACTTAAAAGAATTAAAAAGTTTAATTTAATAAGAAAATTCACACAAAAAACATAATAATATTATATAAAGATATTAATTTGATAAATAAACTAATAAAAAGTATTTTTTAAAACAGTTTTATTTAATATAAAATATCAAAAAGTTAGGAAAATTAAAGAGAGCATCATAAAATATAGGAGGTAATCTATGAGTGATATAACAGTTTTAGTAGTAGATGATGAATCAAGAATGAGAAAATTAATCAAAGATTTTTTAATACAAAAGAACTATAACATATTAGAAGCAGAAGATGGAGAAAGGGCTTTATCAGTATATCAAGAAAATAAAGAAAAAATAAGTTTAATTTTATTAGATGTTATGATGCCAAAACTTGATGGTTGGTCTGTACTTCGTCAAATACGTCAAGAAAATAAAAATTTACCAATAGTTATGCTTACAGCAAGAGCTGAAGAAAACGATGAATTATTTGGATTTGAGCTTGGTGTTGACGAGTACATAACAAAACCATTTAGTCCTAAAATTTTAGTTGCAAGAGTAGAAGCAATTTTAAAAAGGAGCAGACCAGAGGAAAAAGAATTAAAAAGTTATGATGGTATAGTAATAGATAATGAAGGAAGGACAGTAAAAGTAGATGGAAAACAGATTGAATTAAGTTTTAGAGAATATGAGCTTTTAAAATATCTATTAGATAATGAGAATATTGCTTTGTCAAGAGATAAAATTTTAAATACAGTATGGAATTATGATTATTATGGAGATTCTAGAACTATTGATAGTCATATAAAGAAAATAAGACACAAATTAGGAAAAAAAGGAAAACATATACAAACAATTAGAGGAATTGGTTATAAATTTGAAATAAAATAGGAGAAAAGTTGTGTTAAAAAAGGTTTTTAAGTCTGTTCGTGCAAAATTATTTTTTACTTTATGTGTAGTTATCCTTATGTTAATAGGTTTTTTCATTATAATTAATAATGCTGTTTTAGAAGCTTTATATTATTATAGTAAGAAAGAAAGTACATTAGAAACATATAATTACATAAACGAAAATTTATCTAAAATTTTAGAAGAAGAAAAAGAAAAATATGAATTAGAATTAGAAAAAATAGCTATAAATAATAATTTTGAAATTTTGATTATTGGTACTGATAATAATTTAGTTTATTCTACTAATAAAAATTTTGTTGAAGATTTTGGAGAAATTAATGAAATAAAATATGAAGTAAAATATAGTATATTTAATAAATCTGAGATTCTATATTCTAAAGAAAATATTACAATAAGAAGGATAAAAGATAAGAAAAATGGAATTCCATATATATTACTAGATGGAAAATTAGATAGTGGTGATAAAATATATATAAGATTGCCAATCACTCCAATTCAAGATAGTGTTAATATTTCAAATAGATTTATTTACATCATAGGTATTGCAACAATAGTTTTGGGGGCAATTGCAATTACTTTTATTACAGAAAGATTTACTAAACCAATAGAAGAATTGAACGATATAGCAAATGAAATGAGTAACTTGAATTTTAAAAGAAAATATAGAATTAATGATAGTGAAGATGAAATTGATGAATTAGGAAAAAGTATAAATACTTTATCAGATAAATTAGAAGAGACTATTAATCAACTAAAAGTTAATAATAGTGAACTTGAAAAAGATATTGAAGAAAAATCTAAAATAGATGAAATGAGAAAACAATTTATTTCTGATGTATCACACGAATTAAAGACTCCAATAGCTTTAATTCAAGGCTATGCAGAAGGGCTAGTTGAAAATGTAAATACAGATGAAGAAAATAGAAAATTCTATTCAGAAGTTATTTTAGATGAAGCCAATAAAATGGATAAATTAGTAAAAAGATTACTAGAGCTTATGAAGTTAGAATATGAAGATAGAAAATTTAATGATGCAAAATTTGATATAGTAGAGCTTATTAATGAAGTTGTAAAAAATTCTAAAGTTGTTCTAAATGAAAATAATATAGAAGTTGAATTTAAAGAGAAACAACCTATTTATGTATATGCAGATGATTTTTATATAGAACAAGTAGTTACAAATTATTTTACTAATGCAATTAAAAATATAAGTGAAATAAATGGAAATAAGAAAATAAGGATAGCAATAAAAAAGGGAAAAGAGATTGGAAAATTAAGGGTTACAGTATTTAATACAGGAAAAAATATAGATCAAGAAAATATAAATAGAATATGGACAAGATTTTATAAAGTAGATGAATCAAGAAATCGTTCAAAAGGTGGAACAGGTATTGGACTTGCACTTGTAAAAGCAATCATGACAAAATATAAAAGCAATTATGGTGTAACAAATAAAAAAGATGGAGTGGAATTTTATTTTGAAATTCCAGAAGCAAAATGATAAATGAAAAAGACTAAATATATCTTTGTTAAAACAAAGGTGTAAAAATAGTCTTTTTTTTATATATAATATAGTAAAGTTTTAAATTTCATAACTATAAGTTTAGAATATTTATGCTAATAAATTTATAAATTTTAAAAAAAAGCTTTACAAATGTAAAAAAACGTAGTAATATAATACAAATTTATTTCAATAAATTTTATTTTCGTAGGTCATTTTTCTAGACCAAAAAAATCACAATTTTAAATTTAATATGAAAAGAGGTGATATTTTGTTTTAATTATTCAAATTTAAAACTGAATGTAATATCCTTTGTTATTAGTATAATGATTACTATATTAGTTGGAAATATGTTTAATTCTTCTAATAAGGTAAAATTTAATGCTAAAATAAAGCGATATTATTTAAACACAAATGAGGATGTTTCTATTTCTAACAATATAGGTATTAAAAACAATATTAACAATAATGTAAAAAATGAACAAAATGATAATATGAAAAATGAAAATTCAAACAAAGTTAAATATAATAATTTTAAAACTGAAGAAACAAATATAGAATTTTGGAAAATAGAAATACCAAAAATTAATTTATCTGCTAATATTTCAAATGGAACAAGTAAGGAAGTTTTGAATAAATTTGTAGGACATTTTGATGAAACACCGATTAACTATGGAAATATAGTATTAGCTGCACACAACAGAGGTTATACAGTAAACTATTTTGAAAGGATAAAAGAGTTAGAAATAGGTGATGAAATTATATATTTTTTCAACGATATAAAAAGAATTTATAAAGTAAGTGAAAAAACAGTAATTAAAGATACACAATGGGATAAATTAGAAAATACAGAAGATAATAGAATAACATTAATTACATGTGTAGAAAATAGGCCAGAACTTAGAAGATGTATTCAGGCTAAAGAAATATAAAGAAAGGAGAGAAAAGCAATCTGCTTTTCAAAAAATATATGAAAAAAATTTTAGTAACAATTTTATTATTAGTAATAATTATAAGTACGGTGTATAGCTGCTATGCTTTTGAAATAGGTACAAAAGAAATAGTTTCTCTTGGAGAATGTGAATTGTATTTAAGATATTTAGGAAATGATAAAAGAACACCTTATGTTGTTTATCAAAAAGATGGAAAAAGATATCCAGCATATTGCTTAAATAGTGAATTAAATGGAGTAGGAACAGGAGGGGTAGGAAATTATGCTGTTAATGTAGAAAGCACAATAGATGATGTTAATATTTGGAGAGTAATAATTAATGGTTTTCCATATAAGAGTATTACAGAACTTGGAACGCAGAATGAGCAAGAAGCTTTTACTGCAACAAAATTTGCGATTTATACTATAATGTATAATAGAAATCCCGAAGATTATACTCCAGTTGATACAGATGCAGGGAGAAGAACATATCAAGCATATTTAAAAATAGTAAATGCTGCAAAATCTTCAACAGAAACAATGGAAAAAAATACAGAAATAACAATATCACCAGATATTCAAAATTGGGAAGTTGATAATATAGAAAAAAATAGTGTAAGTAAAATTTATGTTATAAATTCTAAAATAAGCAAAGGAGAATGTAGTATAGAATTAAAGGGAGAATTACCTAATGGAATAAAAATAACAGATTTAAATAATAATGTTAAAAATAAGTTTGCTTTAGGTGAAAAGTTTAAAATAGTGATACCAATAAAAAATTTAAGTGAAAATGGAAAATTTTCTATATTAGGAAAAGCAACAGTAGAAAGCAAACCAGTATTATATGGAAAAACAACTATACCAGGAACACAAAATTATGCAATTGCAGGCTTTATGTATGAAGATTCAGAAGATGAATATGCTGATACTTATCAGAAAAATATAACTAGAATAAATGTAATAAAAAAAGAAGATGAAAAAGATACTAGATTAGCAGGAGTTAAATTTAATTTATTAGACGAAAACAAAAATCTTATTTTTGATAATCTAGTTACGAATGAAAATGGTGAGATTTTAATTGAAAACATTTTACCAGGAAAATATTTTTTGCAAGAAACTGAAACTTTGAGTGGTTATAATTTATATACAGATTTAATTGAAATAAATTTAGAGTTAAATGAAGAAGTAAATGTGACTGTAAATAATTCTTTAAAATCAATAACAAATATTGATAAAAAAACAGAAGATATTGAGATAACTTCAAAAGCAGAAGAAGCAATATATAATGAAGAAAACACCGTAAATGTAAAAAATATTAATAATAAGAAATTACCTGTTACAGGATATTAAAAAATTTCCTCCTTGTATTTGACAAGGAGGAAATTTTTAGTTATTGAAATTTATATTTTAAATTCCTAATATATTTTTAGCTTTATCAATATCTTCCTTATTAGGTGGTAAAACATTTTCTAGTTCATAAGTTTCTCCAATTTCTTTCCACTTAAATTTTCCTAAATCATGATAAGGCAATAATTCTATTTTTTCAACATTTTCTAAAGTATCTAAAAATTTTTTTAATTTTTGTAAATCAAATTTATCGTCTGTATATCCTGGAACTAAGACTTGACGAATCCAAACTGGAATTTTTAAATTACTTAAATATTTTGCAAACTCTAAATTATTTTTATTTGAAAAACCAGTAAGATTTATACATTTTTCGTTATCTATATGTTTAATATCTAAAAGTACTAAGTCTGTGTATTTTAATAAATCTTTAATTTGGTTAGAAATTGGAATACTTCCAGCAGTATCTAAAGCTGTATGAATTCCAATTGATTTTAGGTTTTTAAATAATTCTGTAACAAATTCAGCTTGTAGTAATGGTTCACCACCAGATACTGTAACACCTCCACCTGAATTATCAATATAAGTTTTATAATTTAGAATTTGTTTAACCAATTCTTGTACAGAAATTTCAGTTCCAGAATGTGTGTCCCAAGTATCTCTATTATGACAATATTTACATTTTAGAGTACATCCTTGCATAAATACTACAAAACGAATTCCAGGACCATCTACAGTTCCAAAACTTTCTACAGAATGAATTTTTCCAATCATAATTTTCTCCAAAACTAAATTCTTTCATGAATTGTTCTATTTATAACATCTAGTTGTTGTTCTCTGGTAAGTTTTACAAAATTAACAGCATAACCAGAAACTCTTATAGTAAGTTGAGGATATTTTTCAGGATGTTCCATAGCATCTTCAAGTAAAGCTCTATCAAAAACATTTACATTTATATGATGACTAAATTTTGCAAAATATCCATCAAGTAAAGATGTTAAATTTTTAATTCTTGATTTTTCATCTTTTCCTAAAGCACTTGGTACAATAGCAAAAGTATATGAGATACCATCTTCAGCATATTTATAAGGTAGTTTTGTCATTGTATTTAAAACTGCAAGTGCTCCATGTGTATCTCTACCATGAATTGGATTTGCACCAGGTCCAAATGGAGCTCCAGATTCTCTTCCATCAGGAGTATTTCCTGTTGCTTTTCCATAAACAACATTTGATGTAATTGTTAAAATAGACATTGTAGGTTTTGAATTTCTATATGTTGGTTGTTGTTTTAATTTATTCATGAACATTTTTACAATTTCAACTGCAATTGAATCAACTCTATCATCATCATTTCCATATTTTGGAAAATCACCTTCAATTTTGTAATCAATTGCAAGACCTGTTTCATCTCTAATTACTTTTACTTTTGCATATTTCATTGCAGAGAAAGAATCTGCTACTATTGATAATCCAGCAATACCACATGCCATAGTTCTTAAAATTTCTCTATCATGTAAAGCCATTTCTAGTTTTTCATAACAATATTTATCATGCATATAATGGATTATATTTAGAGCATTCATATAAACTCTGGCAACCCAATCACACATTTTATCAAATTTATTCCAAACTTCATCATAATTTAAATACTCAGAAGTAACTGGTTCAAGTCTGCTTGTAACTTGTTTTCCTGTTTTTTCATCTCTACCACCATTAATAGCGTAAAGTAAAGTTTTTGCAAGGTTAGCTCTTGCACCAAAGAATTGCATTTGTTTACCTATTCTCATAGCAGATACACAACATGCTATGCCATAATCATCTCCCCAGTATTCTCTCATTAAATCATCATTTTCATATTGAATTGAACTTGTTTTTATAGATAAACCTGTACAATAATCTTTAAATCCTTGAGGTAGTCTTGTAGACCATAATACTGTTAAGTTTGGTTCTGGAGCAGGACCTAAAGTTTCTAAAGTGTGAAGAACTCTAAAAGAGTTTTTAGTAACTAAAGTTCTACCATCAATTCCCATACCACCAATACTTTCAGTAACCCAAACAGGGTCTCCACTAAATAGTTCGTCATATTCTGGTGTTCTTAAAAATCTAACTAATCTTAATTTCATTACAAAATGATCCATTATTTCTTGAGCTTGTTCTTCTGTTAGAATTCCAGCAGTAATATCTCTTTCAAAATAAATATCTAAGAAAGTAGATGTTCTACCAATACTCATTGCAGCACCATTTTGTTCCTTGATAGCACCTAAATAACCAAAGTATAGCCATTGAACAGCTTCTTTTGCATTTGAAGCTGGTTTAGAAATATCAAATCCATATTTTTGAGCCATAACTTTTAGCTCTTCTAAAGCAAGAATTTGATCTGAATGTTCTTCTCTTTGTCTTATAATTTCTTCTGAAAGATTAAAAGCTTGTAAATTAGCAAGATCTTTTTTCTTTTCTTCAATTAAAAAGTCTATTCCATAAAGAGCAACTCTTCTATAATCACCAATAATTCTTCCTCTACCGTATCCATCTGGTAAACCAGTTATTAAGTGAGAGCTTCTAGCTGCTCTAATTTCTGGAGTGTATGCCATGAATACACCATCATTATGTGTTCTTCTATAATTATGGTATATATCTTCGATTTTGTCTGAAACTTTTTGATTATAAGCAGCACAAGATTTTTCTACAATTCTTATACCACCGTTTGGCATAATAGCTCTTTTTAAAGGAGCATCTGTTTGAAGCCCAACAATTTCTTCTAAATCTTTATCTATATATCCAGCGTCGTGGCTTGAAATAGTTGATGCTACATCATTAGAAATAGCAAGAACTCCACCGGCTTCTCTTTCTTTTTTATATAAATCTAAAACTTCATCCCAAAGTTTTTTTGTTTTTTCAGTTGCATTAGATAGGAAAGAAGCATCACCTTCATAAGGGGTATAGTTTCTTTGAATGAAATCTCTTACATTAATTTCTTCTTCCCAAGAACCTGATTTAAAATTCTTCCATTGTTCAAATTTCATAAATTCCTCCTTTATTATGTATAAAATATTTTTTACATATTATACATTTTTATTCTGTTACTTTTTCTCAACTACAAATTCTAACATAAGGTTACAAAATTTTCAATAGAATTTTTTGTTTATTTTTCAAAAATGAAAAAAACAAATCCTTATATTTACCTTAAAAACAAAGAAAATAGGAATATTTCCGAGATTTTAAAAAATAGATTTTTTTACTCATTGACACATTTTTTTATAAAATATATAATTATTAAAAATGGAATAATAGAGGTGGTAAAAATGAAAATAATATTAGCTTCACAATCACCAAGAAGAATTGCATTAATGGAACTGGCAAAAATAGATTTTGAAGTAATGTCTAGTAATAAGGAAGAGAAAAAAATAAAGGATGGAATCAATATTGATGAACAATCAAAAGAAGTAGCATATCAAAAAGCATTAGATGTTTTTAATAATACACAAGGAGACAGAGCAATTATTGGTGCAGATACAATAGTGGTAAAAGACAATAAGGTGTTTGGAAAACCAACTGATAGAAAAGAAGCGATAAAAATGCTTAAAGAATTACAAAATGATGTTCATACAATATATACAAGTTTAGCTATTTTGATTGAAGAAAAAGGACAATATAAAGAATACAAAGAATTAGTAAAAACTAATGTAACAGTTCATAGTATGACAGAACAAGAAATTGTAGAATATGTTGATACAGAAGAACCTTATGATAAGGCAGGAGCTTATGCAATACAAAGTTGTTTTGCAAAATATATAGATGAAATTGAAGGAAATTATATGAGCGTAATTGGACTTCCAATAGATAAAATTTATAAGATTTTAAAAGAGAATGAAATTTTATAATATTTAATATTTATTTTTATTAGTTATAATATTTTTTATAATTATAAAAGAAATAAGCAAAAATAAGAAACATCAAAAATAAAATTCTTAAAATCTACAATATAATTATTAGAAAAATGAGAAATTAGGTTATAAAACAAAAAAACCTTCAAAGAAAGTTTGAAGGTTTTTATTTACTTAATTTAGCAAATACTTTAAATTGAAGTGCTTTTTTTACTATATCCCAGTCTTCATCTGGAATATCTGAAACATAAATTGTATTTCCTTTTTCTTTTATTATTTCTAAAATATCTAAATTAGCATATCTGCTATTATCTTCAAAAATGTAATTTTTGTTATTAATTGCGACATAATTTTTTCCATTTTCGGAACAAGTAAAGGAAAAGATTAATTCCATATTTTGTAGTTCTTTATCAGTATTAAAAATTCTTATTGTTTTCATTTGTACCTCACTTTAAATTAGTTTAATGGTTTTAAAGTTTGAAAAAATGGATTTGATAATAAATCATTATCGGAAATAGGAGTAGAATTAGAATTTATTGGAGCGCTTTCCTCAGCAGAACTATTTTCTAACACAGTATTTTTCTTAGTTTCTTGATATATTCCTAAAATTTTACGCATTTTTTCAATAGTAAGTAAATTTGCTTTATATAAAACAAGAGCATTTTTTTGTGGTATATAATTGAAATTTCCAATTTGAATCATTGAGTTAGAAGATTTATAATAATCAGCCATTTTTGATGTTAATAATGATGTATTGTAAAATGCTTGTAAAGTCTCTAAATCTTGTTTTAAAAGTACCAATGCACCTTTACAAGGAAAAACAACTTTCAACAAATTCACCCCCATAAATATTATTACAAATTATAAATAATATTATCAATAAAACATATTTTTTTCAAGTAAGTTTGTTAAATATTTAAAAATTTTCTCTATAATATTTATATTAATTATAAATTTTCAACAGAAGTTGAATAATATGTGGAAAGAATTTATTTAATATGTTATAATTTTATGTGTGTTAAATTTAAAATGTAAGTGTTTGAGGTGAAAAATGAAATTAAATATTGTTTTAGTCGAACCAGAAATTCCACAAAATACTGGAAATATAGCAAGAACTTGTGCAGCAATTGGAGCAAAACTGCATTTAGTATATCCATTAGGTTTTTCTATTTCAGAAAGAGCGGTAAAAAGATCTGGATTGGATTATTGGGACAAATTAGAAATAGAAGAACATACAAGTTTTAAAAAGTTTTTAGAAAAATATAAACCAGAAGAAAATAATATGTTTTTTGTTACTACAAAAGGCAAAAATGTATATTCTGATTTGAATTATAAAAATTTTGATGAAGTATTTGCACTATTTGGAAAAGAAACAAAAGGATTACCAGAAGATATTTTGAAAAAATATTTAGATAAGACAATAAGAATTCCTATGAGAAAAAATTTACGTTCATTAAACTTGTCAAATTCGGTAGCTATTGTTGCCTATGAAATATTTAGACAGGCAGATTTTGATAATTTAGAAGAAATAAGTAATTATTTTGGTAAATAGGTATTTATTTTTTATACGTTTTATTATATGATAAATATATGTAATAAATATGAAAATCTAGTAGGGGGAAAATAAATGAAAAAAATAGTTAGAACAATAATTTTTATAATTATTTTAGGAGTTTCACTATTTGTTTTTACAGGTTGTACTTTAAAATTAGAAACATCTGATAATTCAGTATCAGCATCAGTAGACGGAGAAACAGGAGAAACTATAGATAATGTTTTTGACTGGATAAAAGAAAGGATAAACAGATTATTTAATACAGAAGATAATAATGACAATAATAATGATACTAGTACAGAGCAAAAACATACAGAAGTTATTTAGTATAAGGAGGAATTATGAAAAAGATATGCAGTTTAATTATAGTATTATTGTTAATATTTGTTTTAACAGGATGTGATAATAAAAATGATAATAATACTAAAGAGAATAACTTAAATACTTCCAATAATGTTTCAGAAAATCAAAATGAAAACAGAGATGTTAATTATGAAGAAGCTGCAATTAAGCAAATGGAAACTCCTCAAAATGGAGAAACAATAGCTATAATAAAAGTAAAAGATTATGGAGATATAAAAGTAAAATTTTTTGAAGATGTAGCGCCAAAAGCTGTTGAAAACTTTATAACACATGCAGAAAATGGTTACTATGATGGGGTTACATTCCATAGAGTTATAGATGAATTTATGATTCAAGGTGGAGATCCAACAGGTACTGGCAGAGGAGGAGAAAGTATATGGGGTGAAGGTTTTGGAGAAGAACTTTCTTTAGAAATTGTACCATATAGAGGTTCTTTATGTATGGCAAGTACAGGTTATGGAACAAATGGAATTGGCAGTCAATTTTTTATAACTCAAGCAAATTATTCTGAAAATATGGCAGCTATGATGAAACAAGGAGGCTATCCTGAAGATTTAATTAAACAATATGAAAAATATGGAGGATATATGAGCTTATATTTACAATATACAGTATTTGGTCAAGTTTTTGAAGGAATGGATATTGTAGATAAAATAGCTAAAGTAGAAACACATACTACAGAAGACGGACAGGCAGATAAACCAGTAAATGATGTAGTAATAGAAAAAGTGGAAATAATAACTTATAATGGAGAATAAGAGCATAAGTACTTATGCTCTTATTTTGAGAAAAAGTAAAATAAGGAGAGTTTAAAATGTATAATAAATTTGGAATTGATGAAAAAATAATCAAAATTGCAAATGAAGTAGAAGAAGAGTTAAAGCCAATATTTAAAAAATATGAAGAGAATTGTATGAAAGTTAGTGCAAAAGTTTTAAAAGCTTTTCAAGATAATAAAGTTGCAACAACAGATTTTAATGAAATAACTGGTTATGGATATTATGATGGAGGTAGAGAGAAGTTAGAAAAAGTATATGCAGATATTTTTGGAGCAGAAGACGCTCTAGTAAGACCTCAAATTATGTCTGGAACACATGCTATTACAATAGCTTTGTTTGGAGTGTTAAAATATGGGGATACTATGTTAAGTATATCTGGTATACCTTATGATACGTTACAAAGTGTAATAGGTCTTGCTGGAGATAGTAATAATTCACTAATAAAACATGGTATAAAATATGAGCAGATAGACCTTGTAAACAATGATTTTGATTATGAGAAAATAGAAAAGAGAGTAAAGCAAGGAGGAATAAAATTAATAGAAATACAACGTTCAAGAGGATATTCACAAAGAAAAAGTTTAAATATAGATAAAATCGAGAAAGTCATAAAATTAATTAAACAAATTAATTCAGATATTATCATTATGGTAGATAATTGTTATGGAGAATTTGTTGAAGATAGAGAACCAACTGATGTAGGTGCAGACTTGTTTGCAAGTTCACTTATGAAAAATCTTGGGGCAGGAATTGCCACAAGTGGTGGATATATTGTAGGAAGAAAGGATTTAATATATGAAGTTGCAGAAAGATTAACAGCACCTTGTGTAGGAAAAGATATGGGGGCTAATTTAAATCAATTGTTATCATATTATAAGGGAATATTTATGGCTCCATCTGTTGTAAAATCTGTTTTAAAAACAATGACTTTTGCAAGTAGAATGCTAGAAAAATTTGGATTTGAAGGAGTAAGTCCAAAATTTGATGAAAAAAGGGCTGATATAATTCAGACAATAGAACTAAAATCAGAAGAAAAATTAATAAAATTTTGTCAAGGAATTCAAATAGGTTCTCCAATAGAATCTTATGTAAAACCAATTCCAGACGATATGCCAGGATATGAACATAAAGAAGTTATGGCAGGTGGCAGCTTTACTCCAGGCTCAACAATAGAATTAAGTTGTGATGGACCTGTTTGCGAACCTTATACAGCATATATGCAAGGTGGATTAACTTACGAGTATGGAAAACTAGGAATTATGATTGCAATTAATAATATGTTAAATGGATAGAAAAATATAAATACTAGAATAATTTTTTATAAGTACTATTAAGAACTATAATGTAATTTGATTTTTTTAATTTTAATAAGAATTCAGATATTTTGTAAATAATCAGTAATTAAATTGTTAAATAAAATTCGTTTGACAAAAAAAATTATTAAGATTAAAATTATTTTGAAGATAATATATAAAAAATGCTGAAAAATATATCAAAAATATAACAAAAAAATTCATAAATTTACTAATTTAGGTTGCTATTTTCTTTAATATATTGTATTATATTATATGTATTATAATATAAAGAAATGACCTAAAGGAGGTTTTTTATAAATTATGTTAAAAAAGGTAATAATAATAGCATTAATATTTATGGCATTATTAGGAATAATATCTTTATTTTCAAGTTCTTTTGCTGTTACAGGGAACGAAGTACTTAATTCTACACAAGCAACTGAATTATTAGAAATTAAAGAATCAACAAAAGGAAAGCTTGCTGAATATGTTGATAAATATGGCTCAACTCCTTACGGAATTGCAGCATACATACTAAATATTGTAAGAATTTATAGTATACCCTTTTGCTTTATAGGAATTGCAATAGGTTCAATATATCAGTATGTTCTTGGTATAAGAAAATTGGATGTTAGGGATAGAGGTTTTATGCTTATTATAACATTTGTAACAATCTTATTAATATGCCAAGTATTACCATTGATTTTTGCTATAGTAGTAAATGGTTGGAGGGGTTAACAAATGAAAGTTTTATTTGCGGTTAGTAGTGAAAGCATTTCAGATGCTATAATTAAAAAGTATCAAAAAGAATATAAAGAAATTCTTTCTTATAAAAATGTTTATTACTTCAACGCAATATTAAAAGAGATACAAAAAGATAAAACTTATGACAGAATAGTTATAAGTGAAGATTTGGAACCATTTTCAAATAATAATTATGATGCAATAGATAAATTTATCTTTGAAAAGCTTGATAATATTAGCGATGAAGCTCAAGATATAGATGGAAATGAAACTTCCATAATTTTGATATGTACAGATAGACATACAAAAGGGAGTTCTTTTCTAGTAAAATTATTTGGAATAGGAATTTATAATGCTCTTTTAGGTAGTGAAAGAAGCATGGAACAAGTTTGTAAATTAATTAATAAACCTAGAGTAAAAAAAGAGGCAAAATTATATTATAAAATAGATTCAGAAGATGTTAATTACAGCAATAAAAATGAGAAAGAAGTTAGTGAATTAGAAATTCAAAATATTTTAACTCATTTTAAAAAGCTTGGAAAAAACACAGATAAATATGCAGATAGTTTTAATAATATTGCATCACAATACACAAATGACCAATTAAAAATAATAATTAATTGTTTACCAATATCAGTAAAAGCAGTATTAGAAGAAGACTGTCCTAAATATCAAGAATTAATGTCTGTTGATGGAATGATTCAAAGAGTAAATAGAGAATCTTTAAAAACAAAAGAAGCTCAAAAACAAACTGGAATAAAAATAGATATAATAGAAAATGTAAATCATAATAAAATGTCTGGACCAATAGTAATACCATCTTCTGTAAGAACATCTAAAAATAAAGGACCTGCTCCTGTAAGACCAATGGGAAAAGAACTTGAAATTCCAACTTCTAAAAAGGAAGATAGTCAATCTAAAAAAGTCGTAAAACGAGTTGAAAAGCCTAAAGAAATAGAATCTACAAGGAAAGCTAGTGCAGAAATTAATGCAGCAAAACTAGAGGCAAAAAGAGAAGAACCTTCAAAAGTGCTTTCAGAAAATACAACTATGAAAAAGCCAAATTCAATAAATGAAGTAGCAAAGCAGGTAGGTGTGGATACGGTAAAAAGCCAAAAGATTGCATCAGAAGAATTAGCAGCTAAGAAGAAGGAATTAGCAAGAAAAAAATTATTAAAGCAAAACAAAGAAGTTTCAAAAACAGAAAATGGTAAAGAAAAAGTTAAAGTTATAGGGATTGATGCTGAGGGAAATAAAATTGTAAAGAAAATTGTAAAAACTCCTGAAGGAAATAAAGTTGTAAAAGCAGTAATAAAAAGCAAAAAAACACAAAATAAAAAAATAGATGAATCTGAAAATAAATCAAAAGAAAAAAAACCTATAAAAAAAGTAGAAGAAGATGATGAACTTACATTGCCTGGATTAGGTGATGATTTTGATAATTTACCAGAAAAAGAAGTTTTACCAATAGTAGATAATAATATAGAAGAGGAACAAGACGATATTGCATTACCTGGTTTAGAAGACAATGAAGAAGATGTAACCTTACCAGGTTTAAATGAAGAAATGCAAGAAGATACAGATATTCTACCTGGATTAGATTCAGAAGATGAATCAGAGAATATGGAATTACCAGGATTGGATAATGATTCTGATGATACATCAGATGATATGTTACCAGGATTGGATGATGATTCTGATGATACATCAGATGATATGCTACCAGGATTGGATGATGATTTTGATGATACATCAGATGATATGCTACCAGGATTGGATGATGATTCTGATGATACATCAGATGATATGTTACCGGGATTGGATGATGATTTTGATGATACATCAGATGATATGTTACCAGGATTAGATGATGATTTTGATGATACATCAGATGATATGTTACCAGGATTGGATGATGATTTTGATGATACATCAGATGATACATTACCAGGACTAGATGATATTTCAGAAGATAGCCAAGAAAACGAATATACAGATGAAGTGTCAGTTCCAGGATTAGATGAATTAGATGAATTAGATAATATTAGTGCAGATGATAACTTTTCTTCAGATGATGATTTATTACCAGGAATTGAAGCAGATGATAATATGATTGATGATTCATTATTAGGAATAGATGATGAAGCTCAAGAAGAAACTGAAAAACAAGCTTCATATTCACAAAATTCTGCAGGAATAGAAAGTATAAAACCACAAGTGGATTATTCAATGTCAAATTTGAATAGTTTATTGACTAAGGATAAGAAAATAGTAACTTTTTTGGGAACAACAAAAAATGGAACATCGTTTTTAGTTAATAATTTAGCAGCATTGTTCTCATCATGCGGAATAAGTACTGCAATTTTAGACATGACTAAAAATAAAAATTCATATTATATATATACAAACAATGAAGAAGAATTAAGAAATATAGCTTATAATTCAATAAGCAAATTGCAAAAAGGTTTTGCTGAAGGAATAAAAGTAAATAAAAATCTAACTGTTTATACAGCGCTTCCAAATGATGGTAAAGATTATTCAGATGCAGAACCAATTTTATCAACTTTAGTTCAAAACCATTCTTTAATTCTTATAGATTGTGATTTTGAAACAGATCCATCATACTTTGCAAGTTGTCAAGAAATTTATTTAGTACAATCAATGGATATTTTAACAATACAACCTTTAACAGCTTTTCTAAGAGATTTAAAAGCAAAAGGTGTTTTAGAATCTGAAAAAGTAAGAGTTGTAATAAATAAAGAGATAAAAGTTAAGAGTTTAAATACAAAAGCAATTATAGGTGGTATGTCATTTTATAATGATCCATCAATGTCTTTTATGACAGAACTATTTAATAAAGATATGGTAAAAGCATGTAGTATACCATTTGAAGAAAATGCATATTCAAAATATTTGGATGCAATGGTAAATTGTAATGTTTCTATAAATGGATACTCTAAAGCATTTTTAAGTAAATTGAAAAATTTAGGTGATATGGTTTATCCATTAGTAAGCAAGTCAACATATGGTAAGGCAATGCCACAACAAAATAACTATGGAAAAAATAATTTTTCTAGCAATATGAATAATACTTTAAATCAGATGAAAAGAAAATTTTAAAGTTAGACAAAAAAATAGGGGTGATATCTTGGTAATAGTAGTTATAATAATTTTATTAATAGCAATAATTGTATTAGTAGCATATAACTTTCATATCCAGAAGAAGATTGAAGCTTATAACAATATTAATCAAAAAATAAGTAATTTATCGGTATTACAGGATTTTATGAAAGTGGCAGGAGAAGAAGATTCTGTTGATGCTAAATTAAATAAGATAAATGAAATTGTTATTGAAAAATACGATATTAAATATTCGACAATAGTAGTCTTTGACGGAGCAGAATATGTAATTAAAGCAACTAATGTTGATAAAATTCATCATGAAACATTAACAAATTTGCATACAGAAGAAATATTCCAAGATAGTGTGGCAACGGCAACACCTAAATATATAACGATCGATAATGAAAATGAAAAATTACCTTATCAAAAAGTAGAAATGGGTAGAGCAAAATCAGCTATGTTTTTCCCACTATATATAGACAATATCTATATTGGATATTGGATTATGGAGAGTGGAAGAATGCATGCATTTGATAAAACAGATACAACTATAATTGAAGTTGTAAAAGATAATATTATTTCTATTTTATCAACAATGTCTTATCAGGATGCTATGGAAAATATTATTAGAGTTGATAAATTTACAGGTTTATATTCAGCAGAATATTTATATAGCAAAGCAAAGAAAACATTTGACAAATATCCAACTTCAGCTGTGTGTATGTTTAAAATAATAAATATAGAAGAAATAAATGAAAAAGCAAGTAGACAAATAGGTAATGAAATTATTACAGAAATAAGTAACATAGTAAAATCTAAAATGCCAGCGCAATATGTATTTGTTAGATATATGGGACCTAAATTTGTTATTGTATTTTCTGGTGTTGAAGAAGGTAGTGTAGAAGAGTTCTTAAAAGAATTAAAAAAAGAAATGGAAGAACTTGAAATTGTTGAAGAAGCCGAAGAAATTCCTGTAGTAAAAGTAATAAATGGCAAAAAAATGAAAGTAAGGGAACTAAAAGAAGAAAAATCTGCTTCTCCAAAAATTAATTTTGTTGTATCAACTTACTATAAAGGAACAGGAATAGAGCAATTAAATAAAAAATTAGAAGAATATATAGATTCTGCTGATAAAAATGAAAGTCAAATAAATTATATATAGGAGGGATTTTATATGGCTATGGATAAAACAATGAGCTTTAAAGTCGATAAAGACAAAAGCATGAGAGCAAAAGAAATTTTAAAAGAAGTATACCAAGCTTTAGTGGAAAAAGGATATAATCCTATTAATCAAATAGTTGGATATATATTATCAGGAGATCCAACATATATTACTAGCCATAATGATGCTAGAAATTTAATTAGACTTATTGAAAGAGATGAACTCCTAGAAAAAATGGTTAAATTTTATATAGGATTGGAAGAATAATCTATGAGAATTTTGGGAATAGATTATGGTGACAGCAGAGTTGGTGTAGCTGTGACAGATCCATTAGGTATTACTGCTCAGGGCTTAGAAACTATTAGTCATAAAGGAAATGATAAAATAGTTCTAAAAAGATTAGATGAAATATTGGACAAGTATCCTTGCGAGGTAATAGTTGTTGGGATGCCATTTAATATGGATGGAACTAAAACAATAAGAGCAGAAGTGACTGAAAAGTTTATTCATAAATTAAAATGTAAATATAATAAAATACGTATAGAAACAATGGATGAAAGGCTTACAACTGTTGCAGCACATAAAACCATGAATTTTTTAGATGTCAATAAAAATAAGAAAAGAGAAATAGTAGATACTATTTCTGCAGTATACATACTAGAAATGTATATGAATAAAAATAAATAAGTTTTTAATGTGTAAAGATATTTTTTGAAATAAATTAAAAAAACTATTGCAAAAAATTTATCTTTAGTATATCATATTTTTAGAATTTGTAATTTTTTTACAAAGGAAGGAGATTTTTAAATGAACGAAGAAAATAATGAATTTGATGAAAATATCAGCAACATCATAGTATTAAACGATGAAAATGGAAATGAGGTACAATTTGAATTTTTAGATTTAATAGAATATGAATCAGAAGAATATGTTGTATTATTACCAGTTCTTGAAGAAGGAGAAGAAGATGATGGTGAAGTTGTAATACTAAAAGTTGATGATTCTGATGAAAATAGTGAAGAAGAATCTTATATAAGTGTTGATGATGAAGATACATTAACAGCTGTATTTGAAATCTTTAAAGAAAAATTCAAAGAAGAATTTAATTTCACAGATGGTGAATAAAAAATGCAGGTTTAACCTGCACTTTTTATTTTATCAAAAATTTTGTATTCAAAAAATCTAATATATACTTAAATTTTTATTCAACAATTTTTATAAAATTATACTTATATAAGAGCTGAATTTTACTTTAGCTCTTTTCTTTTTTATATAAATGTGTTAAAATTAATCTGTTAGAGGGGGTATGTACTTATGACAAGTTTGTTTAGTTACTTATTAACATTTTTAGGTGTAATGTATTGGTTTTTTAGGGCAATAGTAACGGTTTTATATCAATTAGATAGACCTTTTTTTGCTACACCACTTAATACTAATATTGAAATACTTGTTTTATTTGCAACATTACCATGTATGATATTAGTTATAAAAAGAAATATTGTTGGAGCAGCGTGTTATTTTGGAATATATGCAGCATATTTTGGAACAGCATTATATGACGCAATAATGGCTTCACAGTCAACAGGATTAGATATTGTAAATACTTCGAATATGTTATGTATTGTTATTGGTGTAATAATTCCAATGTTAACTTTTTTTGATATTCTATTTAATAAGCATAGAACTTTAGGAAATGGTAAAAAGAAAGAAGATTGGTTTTATAAAAATGAAGCTTATGATAGAAAATTTGATGAAAGAGCTGATAGAAATCAATATAGATTATAAAAAAATTTAAAATAATATGCTATTATCCAAGAAACTCGAGTTTTTATTAATTTTAATAAAGACAAAAGTTTTTTGCGTTTTTAGAAATTGGAGATAAAATGGAAAAGTTAGAAACAACATTAAGTTTATTAAAAAAAGATAATAAGATTTTGCTAGGAATGAAAAAAAGAGGATTTGGAGAAGGAAAGTATAATGGAGTTGGTGGAAAACTAAAAGAAAATGAAACCCCTGAAATTGCAATGATTCGTGAAACACAAGAAGAAATTAATGTGACACCAACAAAATATGAAAAAGTAGGTATTATAGAATTTGATGAATATTATAAAGGAAAAAAAGAAAATGTAGTTTTTCATCTATATATGGTATATGAATGGAATGGAAAGCCAAGTGAAAGTGATGAGATAAAGCCTAAATGGTTTGATATAAGTGAAATACCATTTAGTAAAATGTTTCCAGATGATAAATATTGGTTGCCATTAGTTTTAGAAGGTAAAAAAATAAGAGCCTATTTTGAATTTGATGAAAATTGGAATATGCTATCAAAAAAAATAGAAAACATATAACAAAAATAAAGTGTAATTTTAAGAATATACATGAATTTAATAAAAGTAAAAAGAAGGTGAAAGTATGAACAAAGAGAATGGAACTTTTTCTAATATAAAACTTAATTGGTATCCAGGTCATATGGCAAAAACAAGAAGGCAAATTGAAAATGATTTAAAACTAATAGATGTAGTAATAGAACTTTTAGATGCAAGAATACCAATTGCAAGCAGAAATCCAGATATAAAAAATTTAACTAAAAATAAAAAGAGAATTATATTATTAAATAAATGTGATTTAGCAGATGAAAAAATGAATAAAAGATGGATTGATGTTTTATCTAAAGAAGCACCAACAATTTTAACAGATTCAAAATCTGGAAAAGGAATAGAAAAAGTTACAAAAAAGATAGAAGAATTGATGAAATCTGAAATGGAAAAGCAAGCTTCTAGAGGTAGAATAAATAAAACTATAAGAGTTATGATACTAGGGATACCAAATGTAGGAAAATCCTCATTTATAAACAGAATTTCTAAAAAAACTACAATGGAAGTTGGAAATAAGCCTGGTGTAACCAAAACAAAACAATGGATTAGGATAGGAAAAAATCAAGAATTACTAGATACACCAGGTGTATTATGGCCTAAATTTCAAAGTGAAGAAATTGCATTAAATTTAGCATTTACTGGTACAATAAAAGATGATATTTTAGAAAGAGTAGAAATAGCTTATGAATTACTAAAAAAATTATATTTAGAATATAGAAGTAATATTCAAGAAAGATATAAAATATCAGATGATGAAATTCTAGAAATAGAAAAAAAAGAAAATTATATATATGAGTTAATGAAACTAATAGGTCAAAAAAGAGGAGCATTAATTGCTGGTGGAGAAATAGATGATGAAAAAGTTTCTAGAATAATTTTAGAAGATTTTAGAAATTGCAAGTTAGGAAAAATAACTTTAGAAGAACCAGATGTTTAGGTGTTTTAATTTGTTGAAATAGATTTAAAGAATACATAATAATTTGTAATTAAATACTATTTAAATTTAAAATTAGATATTAACTAAAATTTAATATTAAAACTATTAATTAACTATATTATTAAATGTTAAATTAAAGGAGAAAGAATTGGAATTTATTGAAAGAAAAAAAGATATAAATGATGCAAAATTATTATCACCATTAGTATGGGCATATATCGGTGATAGTGTTTATGAGCTTTATATTAGAACAAAATTAGTAAACAGCTCAAATGCAAAGCCACACAAATTACATATTGAATCAATAAAATATGTTAAAGCAAAATCACAAGCAAATGTTTTAAAAAAAATTACTGAAAATTTATCAGATGAAGAAAAAGATATAGTAAGAAGAGGTAGAAATGCAGAAAATCACCATGTCGCGAAAAATGCAAATGTAGCGGATTATAGTCAGTCTACAGCATTTGAAGCTTTAATAGGATATCTATATTTAACTAAGCAAGATGAAAGATTGCATGAAATTCTTAATATGTGTATTGACTAAATGTATAAAATATGTTATAAATAAATAGTTAATACAAGGCCCCTTGGTCAAGCGGCTAAGACGCCACCCTCTCAAGGTGGAATCATGGGTTCGATTCCCGTAGGGGTCACCACTTTAGATGAAAAAGTTAACCTTTTTCATCTTTTTTTATTGTTTTTCAAAGTGCTGTATTTGCTGATATGAGTAAAGTTTAAAGCTTTACTCATTTTTTATCGTTTTTTGAAAGTTTTTGTTTTTTATTAATTTGCACACTTTTTTGCACACCAAATTGCACACTAATTTTTTATCAAAAAAATCTCTGTAATTATTGTTAATAGTAAGACTGGGAGAAGTTTGGATATTAAAATTGCACACTAAAGATAAAAATTGTCAAAAAGGAATGAAATTTGATGCACACCATTGAAAATAGCAAGTTTGAAATATATAAATTGTTTCTATTAGAAAGTTAAGTTACAGAAAATTTTTATAAGCATAATCTATTATTTTTGTATAATTATTAATTCATTATTTATATATTTAAAAATAATTGTTGTAAAGGGTTTTAAGTTAACTTTATTACATATATTTTTTGATAATAATAAATTATTTGATAGAAAATAATTTCGAGCAAGTTTTTTTAGAACATTTTGAGTAATTTGGAAGAGCCGTGAAAAAATAAAAAGATTGTTGAATTTTACAGTTTGAACAGTTTTATTGGTCGAGGTGGAGACACTCAAAACCTTCTAAACCTTTAGTAGAGTGGATTTGAAAAATGCTATGAAAGGAGAAATGAAAGGAAATATAAAAAAGAGTATGCGGGTAAGTTTATTAAAGACTAGCTTAATTCTATAATAAAGTTCATTTCATAAAATTATTTTAAGTTCATATAGTATTTAGTTTTTAGAAAGTTTTTTATCTTTTCTTCATCTTTCTCCTCATAATATCGAATTAGTAAGTTCTTATATTCTTCACTCATAGTATCAGGAATTGCAATCAATCCTTTTCCTTTTGAAATTAAATAATGATTTGTAAATATAACAGAGGTTCTTTTGTTTCCGTCAATAAATATTTGTTTTTTCATAGTATATAATGCTTTATCAATATCATCAATATCTTTATTAAAAACATCTTCTATTGTCATATTATTAACTTTTCCACCTTCAATAATGTTTTCTGTATCTGCAAAAGTAGTGGCAACACCTTCTAAAATTGCTTGTTTATATATAGTTGATACCAAATTCTTTTTTGCAAAGTCAATATTTAACATTACATCAGAATTTAATTCTGTATTTTCATAATTTAATTTTTTTAATTGTTTGTTTATATCTCTAATTTGTTTTTTTAATTTTTTAGCTTCAATACTGTTGTTTAAGATTAAATTATATAATTCGTCAGAGTATTCTCCAGCATATTTAGTAAGAGCAATGCCATTATCTCTGTAATGAACATATATATACTTATTTGAATCGGCTTCTCTTATCTCAACTGAACCATAAATTAAAGAATTTAATTTTAGTTCAAGAGATTGCTTTGTTTGTAAAAGATTCATAATTTCAAATTTTTCTTCTATAATTAATCTCCTTATATAAAATGTGAAACTTTTTGTATAATAATATGATAATATTGTTTCACATTTTCTAAAAAATATACACTTTTAGATTTTGTTCAGTTGATATCATTATATTTAATATATAGTTAAATTATACATTTATAGTATGAATTTTACTGATTTTGTTGAGAAAGATTTGTGAATGTGATATAGTATGGATATAAAATAAGAAATGTTTATTTTAAAACTTTGGCGATAATAGAAAATAATTATCGAAAATAAAAGAAGTTTCGATTGATTTATATGAACAAAAGAAATATAAAAATTTAGTAGAAATATGAGGGAAAAATGAAAGAATTATTGGAAGATATTATAAATAATAGTCCAATAGAGAATATGGAAAAAACTAAAAAATTAGTTAGACAATGTGATGAAGTATACGAAAGATTAGATGAATATAAAACAAATCCTACTATATATAGAAATGCAATAGAATACATTAATAAAAGGTTAAGAAAGCTAATAACTGTATTAGATGAGCAAACTATAGAGAAATATTTGACTCCTCAAAAAATTGATGAATATAAATTTAGGAGTTATGTAGGAAGAGATATGTTACTTATGCTATCTCCAGAAAAAATTGATGAATACTTAACACCAGAAAATTATGAAGCCTTTGGTTTTATTAGTGAAGAATTAATAGCTTTTTTAAGAAGAATGGGAGAAGAGATATCTAAGAAATATTTTTTTGGTAGTCAAAATTTTAACAATTTAAAAAGCGGACTATATTATAATTCTTCTGTTTTGAATATTTCGAATGTAATTAAATCAATGGGAAATGAAAAAATAAAAGAATATTTGACATTAGAAAATATTAGAAAATTTAAATTAAATGCTAAAGGGATAACAAGTTTAATAAATACATTAGGAAAAGATGAAAAAAGCATATATAAATTTCAAAATCAGGAAAGAGATTCTTTTTCTGTTGCAAATATAATAAAAGCAGAACAGCCAAATAATATAGAAGATTATTTAACAGTAAAAGCTGTAGAAATATATAAATTAAATGATAGTGATATTAATAATTTAATTCAAGCATTAGGGGAATCAGAAAGAAAAAAATATGTAATACCAGGTCAAGAGGAAGAAAAATATGGCATATTAAATATATATTATTATCATTCGAAAAATAGTAGAAAAAGACAGTTGATTGAAATTTTCTATGCGGAAAATAAGAACGCATTTTCTAATTCATATTCTATGTTAGATAATGATTATATTTTTGAAAAATTTGATGATTATATGATAAATTATATTTCATGTTTTGAAAAAGAAAGTGAAATATTAGCAAAATCTAGTAATATATGTTTAGATGTCATTGCGAAAATGCTAGAAAATTTTCAAACAAATAATAATACAGATGAATGGATGTATTTATTAGATATAATATTAAAACAAATTCATAAAATCGAAAAAGTTATTACAGATATACAAGTTAAGAATATTGAAGAACTAGATGACAAGATGATAGAGAATTTTACGAAAATGTTAATTAATTCAGATATTAGTAGTGGAAAAATAAGTATAGATGATTTAAAAAATTACGAACAGAATAGAATAGCTAGTTTGCCAATAGATTATGAATCATTTATGCAAGAAATAAATGATATAGAAGATTATATGAAGGGAGAAGGTTTTTGGAGAGATTTTTTAGATATAGAAACACAAATTAATTTGCTACTAATATCAAAATTTGGAATTTCATATGAGCAAGCAAAGAATATATTAGAAGAATATGGACAAGATATAGATTCGATTCAAAATGAAGATTTAAAAGTATTTATAAAATCAATTCAAGCTTTAGTTGAATTTGATAGAAAATATAATAAAAATGAAGAATTTGGTGTTGCTGGAAAATATTATACCAGTAAGTATAAGTGTATTATATCATCAGATTTTGCAAGAAGAGTATTACAAGAATATGGTGATAAAGCTGAAGATATAGATGATCCAGATTTGAAGGAATTTGTAAAAGCGGTAATTTCTAAAGATGATAACATTATTATTAGTGATTGTTTGAAAAATATTGCTGACAATGTAGAACCAATTCCAGAAGAAAGTAGATTGAATATATTAGCATTAGAAAAAAGGCTAAAACAAGAATATATGAAATTATATTTACCAACACTTCTTTCACTAAAGGATTGTAAGCAAACTGATGAGAATATATATGAATTGCCAATTGATGAAAATGGTAATGTGAAGAAATTTAATATATTATTGACAAGTATATCAGCATTTAGAGATACATATGAAAGAATAGATAACTATTTTGATAGATGGAATAAAACAGATTTGACTTCTTTACATTTTTGTGCATCCTATATTGGGCGTGAAATGCTTAGTTTGGCACCAATTCCACATGTTTGTTTTGGATTTAGTCAGGTTACAGAAGATAGCTTATTATTATCTAGCTATCAAGATATAGGATCTAGTGGTGATAAAATGGCATCAACAAGCGAATTAATAGAGCATTATTGTAATCCAGAACATCAAATCGAGCTGGTAGAAAAAGGTGGTGGCAAATGTAAATGTCGTCGTAATGAAATGGATATTAGAAGGAATGTAAATGGTCACCGAATTCAACCTGATTATATTGTTGCATTTAGAACAAACGGCAGGATAAACAACATTGCAAAGATACGTCAAGCACAAAAAGATTTTAAACAAAAAGGAATCGATTTGCCGATAATTATAGTAGACAGAGACAAATGTTTAGAAGCAGAGAAACATGAAATTGAGGAAATGAAAAAAGAATATAATCAGAACCCTTCAGAAGAACTACGAAGAAGAATAAATACAAAAATTAAAACAAATAATTATACCCTAGAGTATATTCGAGATGCCGAATGTGAAAAGATAGATTTTGACATAGGAAGTGAAATTTCTAGACCAGAAGAAAAACATGAAGGGAATATAGATAAAAATATTTTAGATGCGATGAGAGAATCTGTAGAGATGACAACACAGGAACAACAAACACAAATGATGAGTAGGTTTGTTCAGTTGAAAAATATTCTAAGGCAGGAGAATGTATATGGAAAACAACGATGATAATGAAATAATAAAGCAATATGGAGATAGAGCAAACTTAATATTAGAGATATTATCAAGTGAAAAAGAACAAGTAATGTTTCAAAATGAAGCAAAAGCTTTTTCAGAAATATATGATATTATTATGAATATGAGTTATAATTTAAGAAGAAAAATTCCTAACTCTTTTATGGAAATCGTTTTAAAGAAAAAAACTCAAAATTTAAAAATTAATATTGATTATACAAAAAACATTTTAGAACAAATAACTGATGAAGCAAAGATTATTTTAGCAATTATATATAAAAAATATTTTTTAAATACAAATGAAAATATAGTTAATCAGAATATAGATAAACTAAAAAGTGAGAATATTTATCAACAAAAAACAGAAAATAATGAGAATAAGGAAATAGCACTAGTAGAATATGAGAAAAGTAATTTTTTTAAAAGAATTTTTAATCAAATTAAACATTGGATAAAAGATGAAAGATAATGTTTATACGAAATAGTAAATGCATATATGATAATGCTCAAAGAAGGTAAGAATATATAATTTAAAAAATAAAGAAAAATATTGTTTAGTTAAATTACTAAACGGATTTTGAAGGGTTACAAATACTTATAAAAAAGATAAAAACCGCTAAAACTTTAGAGTTTCAGCGGTTTTTTGTTGGTCGAGGTGGAAACACTCAAACTTTTATAGTGAATGATATTACTTACTTTCAGAGTTTTACTGATAGAAAAATTGAGAGAAAAATTCAAGTTCTGAAAGGTGATAAAAGGTTAATAAAAGCCTAAATATATACTATTTAATCATATTTGTTATTTCACAGAAAAATTCTTTACTCCATAATTTTAATTCATCTGTATTTACTATAAAGTTTTGAACATCTTCTTTTGCATTTTCAAAATTTATTTCTTCAAATCTTTTATATAATAATTCTTTTAATGAATCTATATTTAAATCAAAATCTTTATCAATATAATTAGATTCTATTAATTTTTCTTTTAAGTGATTTAAATTGATTGATGTTCCCCTTGATAAATAAAAGACATAATCGTATAAGTCTCTTCCTTTAAATCTGTTTTTCCAATTTCTACATAAAATTGCGTGAATTTTTCCAGCAAATAAAGAAGATTCATCATATAATCTAACTTGATGAGCAGAGGGCAATAATTTTGTTTTGAATTCGTATGTAGCTCCTTTTGATGGATTTACATCAATTTCAAATTTTATTTTAATATTTCCCATTTTATTATTGTCTAATATGCTTGTATCATTTGGAAAGAATAATAATATATGCTCCTTTGTATCTCCTTTTAAAAATGCAGAAGTTATATTAGATTCAGTTGTTTTTTCTTTTTCAGAAATAGTTAAATTTAATCCATAACTATTTGCTTCTTTTTTAATGTAAGTAAAATATGTTTTTAAATCAAAATTTTTATCAGGTTTTATTAGTGAAAAATCTAAATCTTCTGAAAATCTATCTAAGCCATAGAAAATCCTTAGTGCTGTACCACCATAGAAAGCTGCTTTTTCAAAAAAGCCACCTCTTGATAAACCACATAAAACAATTTCTTGAATAATTTCCTTTATAGCATTTTTTTCGTCTTGTACATTATTGATAATATAATTTTTTAACATTTGTTCTAATACATTATTCATCTTTTATTCTCCTTAAATATTTCTTTAATAGTGTAACATTAGTTGAATGATACAATTCTTCTAATTTTTCTATATCGTTATAATTTAATTTTTTTAAATCACTTTTATCAATTCTTAAATCATCTATAAGCAAAGTTCTAATATCTTGAATGTTTGCTAAAGGTGGAATAGTATATAATTTGTCACATAAAGCTTTTTCAGGAGTTGCAATTTGATAATAATATTCACTTTCTTTTATAAGATTGATTCCATAAGGATATACTTCTTTTGGCACATCTCTATAAAAGAAATTACCAAAATTTGTGTGATATTCTTTTTTCTTCTTCTTATTGAAGGTTGCACAAGTGTAATTAACAACTCTTTCAGGAATTAAATCATAATAAGCAAGTGCAAAGTCAAAAGATAAATAAGAAGGTCCGTAAATACAACCTGCTAGCAGATATCCAGGTGTGCTTGCATCAGTTTCATATAGTCCATTTATAATTTTAAAGTACTTACCATTTTTTACTTCTCTAGCAATCTTTGTGTTTTGATTTGAATAATTTATTAAATTCATTTTTATAATATTATTTGTAACTACCATATTCTCACCTCTTTTTACTATTATATGATAATTTGTGGAGAAAATCAAGTAATCTTTCATAAAAATAAAAGATTTACATTATGAATGTTTTTTTAAATAGAACTTTTTCGTAATAATATTATATAAAAATATGTTAATTTTATGCATTAGCAAGATTTATAACTTTTATAATATAAAATTATTAATTTGTTTATCATAAATATAGTCAGCTATTTTTCTAAAATATCACTTTCTTTAGTTGAATGGTAATTTTTGTCTGAGTATTGCTTAGATTTTCATAAATAAAGTCCATAAATTTAATAGCTTTTTTTCACTTATATTATTTATTAGAGATAAACAGTAATTGATTTTAGTATTATTTAATCATTTGATTTTTTAGTTTATTTAAAGCTGTTTTGAAATTTTTAATTTCATTTTATTATAATTATTTATAGTTATTATTTTAAATTCCACTTTTCAATTTCAGTTATTATTTTTATCATTTGTCCATCAATATCTAAAGAAGTTTTCATATTTTTTAGAGTCATATTATTTGAAAAGTATTTAGCGAATTTAATTTTAGAATTTGAAAAGTTTTTACTATCATTTTTACTAAAATTTTCCAAAAAAGAATCGATTTTCTGATATTGCTTAAAATCTTTATTAGAATTTGTATTATAAAAAGATTCAATTATAGATTTTGGTATATAATTTTCTATTTCTCTTCCCTGTGTAATCCAACATAATTGAGAATTTTTTTGAAATTCATTTTGTATTCTTTGTTTAGTACTGCTGATAGGTGCAGCTTTACTTTTTTTATCGCTATCTATTAATATGACAGCATTTCTATTAACATTAATCAAATTAACTAAATCATTAATATTTTCTTCATCGGCTGATAAATTATTTAATAATCTTCCACCGTAAAAAACACATTGATAATGTATTCCTTCTCTGAATTTTCCATTCGACCATAAGTCAATCCATTTATTTATATAAATTCTATCAGAAGGACCTTCTACCCAAATAATTCCATTTGCTTGTAAAATATCGCTTGCCTTAATTCCTAAATCATTCAAACAAGCATTTTTTCCTAGTATATTATCTAAACTAACAACTTTTGTGGAATTTTCTGATTTAACGATATGATAAATTTGTACATTCTCACTATTTTGAAAACTATTTAATATTGTGCTAGAATGAGTTGTTAGGAAAAAGATTGCTCCTCGATTAGATAATTCTTCAATGTATTGTAATAATCTCCTTTCTAAAGAAGGATGAAGATTATTTTCAAGTTCTTCAAATAAGAATATATAATCAGATATATTTTTATTTTCTATTTTGGGAACAAGAATAGTAAATATTAAAACCATTAATATTGTTTTTAATCCACTACCAGATTGAGATAAGGCGATTCTAGTTTTTCCGTCTTCTTTTAAAAATATTTCCCATTGTTCTGATTCTCCAGTTATATTAATTTGCTGAGTTAATATTTCTGTAAAATTAGCATCTTCTCCCATAATTTCATTTAATTTTTTTAATAAATCAATTTTAACAGTATCTTCTGTATAAAGAGCTTTATTTAAGAAATTACTAATAATTTGAGTTGCACCATTTCCATACCCATTGATTTCCATAGAATTACTATTTGTTTCAGAAACAATGTTTCTTTCTGCATAAATTCTTTTGGTAATTTTAGTAGAATATCCTATACTTTCGGAAAGCGTTTGTATTTTATCATCATAATAGCTATTAAAAAAATTATTAATTTTATAGATGTTTGGATGTTTTCGGCTTTTTATATATGTATTATTATCGCAAAACAATTCAATTGGAATATCTTGATTAATCCACCTTTGAGCTTCTGTGTAATTACCAAATGCTTTAGAAATAGCTGATGATGTAATATTTTTAGAAATACCAATAATTGAGTTACTATTTGCTGTTAGCTTTTTTGGATCATTAATAATTTCAATTATATCTAACAAACTAGATTTTCCTATATTATTTTTGCCTATTATTATGTTAATGGGTTTTATGTTTTTAATAATAGTTTCATTTTCAAAGCACTTATATTTTTCAAAAATTATATTGTTAAAATCAAGCATATAAATTTTTCCTTTCTTTACTTTTATCTAAAAATTATATCATGCTTTAAAATAAAAATAAATAGAAATAGCATTAAATAAAGAACTTTAAAGTGTTATATTGTATAATTTTATCGAATGTGATATAAATATAAATATTAATGCTTATATAAATTAAAAATGGGGTATTAAGATTAATAATAATGAACGTGAAGAATTGAATAAAGCAATATAGACAATAGCTGATGATTTAAGAGGAACTGTTGACGCTTAGAATTTTAAACAATATATTTTAGAAATTATGTTATATATATTTCAGAAAATATAAAAAATTGCATAAATGAAGGTGAAAGAAAAGCTGGTGATACAAGAAGAAAACTTAATAGAATTTTTTTAATATGTTTGAAAAAATAAAATTAAATCAAAAAGTAAATATAACATTAGCAAATTTAAGAGATAGCTTACTACAAAGATTAATGAATGGAGAAATTAATTTAACTGAAATAGTAATTTAAATAATAGAGGGAAAAATGGGAAAGAAGAGGAAAGATTATTATAAAGGGTGTCAATGTAGACCAAAGCAGAAATTAGAATTAATTTCTGTTGTACCATTTCAAATGGGAAACTCAAAAATTAGCAGTTTATTAGCATATTTTTTGCATGAGGCACCTAATATTGAAAGTATACATTCGCCAATTATACATAAGAGTATACATGATGAAATTATTTATAAAATGTTTGAAAATAGAAAGTTTATCGAAAAGAAGTTTTGTGCGTTTAATTGCAAAATAGAAGAGGAATTGAAAAAATATAAATTAGATGGTGAAGAAATATGTTTAGGATGTGAAAGATTTTTATGTAAATATGAAAAACCACGTAATAATATTAAAGAAACTGATTTAGAGTGTTTATTAAGGCATATAAGAAATTCAATTGCACATGGAAGAGTATATTATAAGCACTGTGGTAACAGAATTCAAATTATGTTTGAAGATAGAAATCAAAAGAATAAGGTAACAGCTAGGATTGTTTGTATTAATGCAGATTTAAAACATTGGAAATATATTTTAGAAGGTTATAGTATGAAATATAGAAAAAATAGCTAATCGACTAATAAATATGGGATTGGTTATGAATAAAATAGAAATTTAGTCATACAAAAAGTTATTTTAATATAAGATAGATGAAAATCAATATAGCCAAAAATGAAATAAAAAAATAGACAAAGAATCAATATCATTAAAAAAATATATATCAAAAGATGATGTGGAATAAGAGATATCTATATGATAGCACTCAAAAAATGTAATATGATGTAAAAATATGTAATTTAAGAAACATAAGAAAGTAAAAAAGAAATAAAAAAGTTTCTAAAACTATTGATTTTAGAAACTTTTTAACAATTATTAATTATATTAAATAAAAGTTTTAATAGTAAAAATATTTATAATTCAAAATTTACTGAAAGCTTTTTGATAGATTCTTATTACGACTGCCTAGAGCGTATAAAAGCTAATTTTGAGGTTAAATCACTAACAGTAGATTCAGCTATAAATACTTTGTGTGAAGTCAATAATCCCAAAGGAAAGCAAATAGAGAGAATGAGAAATATTGCCTTTGAATAAATAAAGTTTTTCATAGTTTTATCCTCCATTTTGTTAGATTTACCCGTAACTTTTTTATATCAAAACTCATTATTATGAAGTTTCGATATCATAATAAAAGCTTTATACAAGAAGTATTTTATAACTAAAAATTATTTTTTTATAAAAGATAAAAAAAGATAAAATGATTAATTTATTTTGTTTTTATTTTTTCTAATTTTAGTTTAACTTCTTCTCCGCGAAAATCAACAATAACATCACAAGTATCAGTTGCATTAGATTTTGTCATATTAAATGTTTCGTAATAGTTATATGTATTATTTGATAAATATTGATAAATAGATTTTCTACCTGGACTCATTGTACATTCAAATTTTTCTCCTTTAGAATTTAAGATATATGTTCCATCAGTATCTTCAGAAGGTGGTAAAAAACGTGATTCACCTGTGGTACTGATAGGTGTATTTTTGAATTCGTAATCTCTATAAACTTCATATAAATCACCATAAGCTTCTGGTAAGTCGGTAGTTTTAAAAACTCCATTAGTCCTATTAGTAATTATACCTACTTTTCTAGAAAATTCTTTTTCATAATCTTGTAATTCTTGTGGATATTCTGGTCTTGATACATTTGAAATCATAATTCCAAGTTCAAAACCAGTATCAGTAACTCTAGCTGTGTAAACATTAAAATTTTCATTATCACAACTTATCATTTTATAAGATTCATAAGATCTTTCTATCATATTTTCAGGAACTTCTAATGAAATACTCCAATCTCCAGTTATACTAATTTTTTTGTCTGGATTATCTGATTCTGTGAATTGTATTTTTGTAAAGGAGAAATTCAATTTTTGAGATATTGGATATTTATCAGAGTACATATTATAAATTAATGATATATAAGTACCGTTCATGTTATATCTAGGAAAGCTGTTTAATCCACTATTTATATAATTTTCATTGAATTCTTTATATTTGTATGGTAAATTATTTTCTTTGCAATATTCTTCAAATCTTTCTTTATTATTACTGTCATAAAGTATTCTATTTTTTTCATCAACTATAATTAAATCTTGTAATTCTATAGTATTAATATTTTCTAAATTAATAATATCTTTTATATTATCATCAAATTGAATATAAAATTCTACGCTTAAATTATAATCATCTATAAAAAAATCATTAATTTTACTCTTAGCATTAATAGTATCAACAATTTCTTCATTAATTTTAGTACTAGATGAAGATCCTACATAATCCATTTCAGGAGATTCTATATATCCGTTATTTATAGCTGTTTCTACACCTTTTCCTAAACCAAATTTTTCAATAATAAATTTTTCAATATCTTTTGCAAATACAGTTCCTGTAATCAATAATAGAGAACAGCATACTGCAGTAAAAGCCAATTTTATGTTTTTATAGTTATGTTTTTTATGAAACTTTAGATTATTTAATGTTTTATTGATCATAAAATCATAACTAGTTGGAGGCAGCTGTTCTTCTAAAAATATATTTTTTAATTTTTCTTCTATATTATTCATAATTTTCGACCTCCTTTAAATTACTTTCAATTTTCTTTTTAGCTTTAGCAATTTTGTTTCTAACAGTACTATCGTTCATTTTTAAAATCTTAGATATTTCTTTGGATGTGTAATTTTCTGAATAGTATAATGTTAAAATTGTTCTTTCATCAAGTTCTAAAATATTCATTAAATCTTCGAAATTTAATGAATAATTAGTATTTGAGTTAATATATTGCTCTTTTTCAATAAAGTCATACGGAAAAATAGAAGTAGTCTTTCTTTTCTTTAAAATATGGTTGCAATTATTTATTAATATCGTGAAAATCCAAGATTTAAATTTTGAAGTGTTTTTTAATTTATGTAATGATTTAAAAACTGAGATAATTGTCTCTTGTACAGCATCTTCAATATCTTCAATATTTGATAGTCGTGTTTTAGCAATTTTAAATAAATCGTTTTTGTAATAAAGTATAATTTTTTCAAAAGCATCTGTATTACCTTTCTTAGCTTCTTTTATTAATTCATTTATCATATTTTCTCCTTTCTAAAAAAATGTTTATATAATATAAGAGTATAATTATAATAATTTTGTCCTAAGAAAATAAAAAAATTTATAATTTTAATTATTTTATAATAAGATAACAAATTAGTTAAGATTTTATATAAATTAATTTATAGTAAATTATATAGTAAAATAGAATAAATAGATAAATATAACTCTTTTAATAATTATGTTTCAATTACACGTGCTTATTGAAACTAAATTTAAAATAAAAATTATTATTTTTAGATAAAATATACTTAATCTATTTAATTGTTTCCAAAATGTCTAAAAAATCACTAATAAAATGTTTAAGGTTAAAAAATCAAATTAAATCGTTGGATTAAGAAAAATAGTAATGTTGTTTATGAATATATAATAACTCTGGATAGTTAATATTTTAATAATATTGGAGAAGATGAAAGAAAAAGATTTTTTGAGACTCATATAAGTTTGTAAAAAGCTATAAAAATTTAGGGGGAAAATATATACTTTCAGCAAATGTTCATTTAGATGAGGCAACTCCGCATTTACATCTTGTTTTTATTCCAGTTGTACATAGTTTTGATAAGAAAAGTGGAAAAGTAACAGATAAGATTTGTTGTAGTGATTTTTGGAAAGGTAGAGATAGCTATAAAATATTACAAGATAATTTTCATAAGTATATGGTAAGAGCTGGTTTTAATGTAGAAAGAGGACTTGAAATAGGTAGAAAAAATATACCAATAGAAAAGTATAAGGAACTTACAAATTATGAAATGCAAGAATATAAAATGCAGAATATTAATCTTGAGAAAGAAAAAGAAATAATTGATACAGAAGAATTAAAAAAAGAGTACAAAAGAGTAATTAGGAAATTTAATAAATTAGCAAAACACTATACAAGAATAAAAACAATAACAGATACTATTATTCAAAAACAAGAAACATTACAAAATGAAAATAAAGAGATTATACAAGAAAATAGAAAACTAGAAAATGAAAATAATTATTTAAAAAACTTTATTGATAAAACATTTGAATATGTAAGTATTCTATTTGATTTTCCTAAAGAAAGATTAAAAAGATTAGTAAGAAATTTTGTGGATATGATGAAAGGAGAATAATATAATGGATAAACAAACAATTAAAGAATTATATAATCTTTTACAAAAGAAGTTAAATGAGGAGATTATAAGTACAGATAAGTATAAAGAAATTTCAGGAAGATGTGATATTGCTGATGAAATACTAAAGAATTCACTAACTAAAGAAGAATACTCTTTGTATGAAGATGTTATGAATATCTATTCAGAATTAATGGATTTTGAAACAGAGGAAGGATTTGTAAAGGGATTTTCAATAGCAAATAAACTTCGAGATGAATCGTTAGAAAGATAATTTTTAATACATAAACGAGAATAATTGATAGTTATTCTCGTTTATGATAATATCTAATTGATAATTTGTATGGGAGGATAAAAAATGAATTTGGAAGAATTAAAAAAAGATTGCAG
>DSLMC04102__coassemble_696_pt1 | contig 67384 bp, 65 predicted proteins | sample DSLMC04102__metabat2_low_PE_001 | metagenome-assembled genome bin DSLMC04102
AACAATATTTTTAAAATATTTTTTTATTGATTTTTTCTGTATAAAAAAATCAAGTATTTTGGAAAAATATGTAAAATTTATATTACATTTAATTTTTTCCATTTACTTTTAAATTTATAAATTATTCCATTTTATATTTTGTTAGATGTATAATTTATAGTAATATATTTATTAAAAATATTGTAATATAAAATTATGAGATTGGAGAATATTAAAATGAAGTTTAATAAGTCTATTAGAATAATTTTATTAATCTTAATTTTGATTGTTTTATTTTTAGTAATAAGATCTACTTATTCAAAATACATATCAACAAAAGATTCTGGAACTAATTTTCATATTTCTAAATGGAATATTCTTTTAAACGACAAAAATATTTCTGAAAATAAAGATTTTTCTCAAGACATTCAAATAACTTATGATGAAAATACTGAGAATGTTGCTCAAGATGTCATTGTTCCAACAAGTAGAGGATATTTTGAAGTTACACTAGAATCAACAGGAACAGAACTTCCTTTTGAATATACATTTAAAGTAAAACCTGAAGAAGACTTAGAAAATAGTGTTCCTGATTTTAAAATAACTTCTTATATTTTAAATGATGATGAAATTGTTGAACTTAATCCTGATCAAACAGAAATAGTAGGTACAGTTGAACCACCTAAAGATGCTGATGGACATTTTACTGGTGCAGAAGTCATCAATAAATTCATAATTTATGTTGAATGGGATGATAGTGAAAATAATATACTTGATAATCTGGAAGATGTTTCAATTTCTAAAGATGAAAATATATCAGGAATTATACCAATTGAACTAAATATTAAACAAATACAATAAAGCTTGTCAGATTTTAGAAAATTAAATATCTCATTTGATTTAATAATTATTATAAATTAAATTTTTTGAAGTTAATAATTTTCTTTACAATAATGATATTTTTTTATATAATATCAATTATAATTTTAAAAACGTTAGGAGTATAGAAATGAAAAATTTTTAAAAAGGAATAATTGTTGGAATTGGTGGTATTGCACCAGGACTAAGTGGTAGTGTTTTACTTGTTATTCTAGGTTTATATCAAAAAACAATAAATGCTATAGGAACATTATTTAAAGATTTTAAGAAAAATGTACTTTTTTTAATTCCATTATTTGCAGGTTTTGGAGTTGGTGTACTAATATTTAGTAAAATAGTAGATTTTCTACTTAATAATTTTGAAATGCAAACAAGATTTGCTTTCTTAGGATTAGTTTTAGGAACAATTCCTCTTTTTTATAAAGAAGTAAAAAAAGAAGGGTTTTCAAAAAAATATTACATTTTAATTGTAGTAGCTCTATTAATAGGCTTGGCATTATTTGCATTTAATAAAAATGCTTTCCCTCCAATTGAAAATCCAAACATTTTTCAATCCGTACTTTTAGGAGTAGCGGTAGCTGGTTCTTCAATAATACCAGGTGTAGATAGTGCTGTTATTTTATCTTCACTTGGGTTATATGAATTATATGTAAGTTCAATTGCAAACTTAGAATTTAGTATATTAATCCCAGCCGGTTTTGGTTTAGCAATAGGAGTATTAGTCATTTCAGCAATTATAAATATATTAGTAAAAAAATATTATACAATAACATTTTCAATAATTTTTGGATTATTTATATCTATAATTCCAAATGTATTAAATGAAAGTTGTATATTATTATTTAATATGAAATCTTTAATATCTCTAATAATTTGTGTTGTCTCATTCATATTTTCTTATTATTTAGGTGATATTGAAGGAAATAACAATAAAATAAAATCAATATTCAAACATTTTAAAAATGTTCCATCTATAAATTCTGAAATTACGGAAGTAGAAAATTCAAAATAATAATTATTTTACTGAATAAATATAGTATGTGCTTAGTACTTTTCTATAATACTAAAAATGAGATTACTTCAAATGTATAGTTAATGAAGTGATCTCATTTTTTAGTTATATATTATATATTCTAAACTTAAAGCCTTTTAAGTTATCTCTGATTGTACTGCTTCTACACGGAATTTTATTTCTATACTATATTTATCTGGATTTGTTTGAACATAATCATAAGATTTTTCTCCCCAAAAAGTATCTTCTTCATCACCTAATGTTACATCACCTGTTCCATCTGGAGTTTCATAATCCCAATTAATTTTAAATTCAATTTCAGTAGTATCTCCTGTTGACATTATTGTTTCTGAACCATCATATAAAACTCCATTTGCATATACATCAACTTTAAACGGATAATCATTTTTTATTTTTTCTAATAAATCTAAATATGTATATATTTTTCCATCTGGTCCTTCTTTTCCTGCTTCAAATTCTTCATCAAATATTCTTACATAAAATATATTACATGTTAATTTAGCTTCTGTTTCACCATGATTTCTTGCAGTGATTTTTTGAACTTCTTCTGGCATTCCTGGATAAATTTGTTCTACAACAAACTCAAAATCTTCTTCCTCATCATCATTTACTATTTCAAATTCCCAGTTTCTAACATGCATAGATAAACCAGTTGATACTGTACTAATATATATAAACCATGCATAAGTATTAACTATTAGAGTAAGTAGTAATATTAAAACTGTTTTTACTGTTAAAGTAGATTTAAGTCTTGATATAATTTTTTTTCTTTTTTTCTTTTTATCATTCTTCTTATTTGGAGTCTTATTTTTCAGTTCATTATCAATTTCTTTACTAAGTATATCAAATAAAATTTCTTGCTTTAAATCGTCATTCTCTATATCTAACTCTGTATTATTATCCACTTTTTATCTCCTCCTTTCGTTAATACTTTTAAATATTTATATCCAATCTTTTTAATCTTCAATAATATTTTTATAGTTTACTATTGTTTTAAATTTATATTTTAATTTTTATTTTCACTTTCATCTTCAGTATTATCTTCTTCGTTGCCATCATCGTCTTCTTCGTCTTCTTCGTCCTCTTCATTATCCTCATCATCGTCTTCTTCATTTTCTTTTTTATCTGCGATATAATCTTTTATCTGTAAGAAAATTAATAATGCAAAAGGTATGAATATAATAATATAAAATGCTGTTAAATTATTCATTAATTTTGTTAAAAGGCTTATAAGCACACATTTATATATAACCTTTCCATATATTTGATCTGCTGTTATTTGTGGATCTTCTGTATCATTCGCTATACCTTTTGTATAAAATATTCTACCACCAACAGTTTCTTCAATTCTAACAATTTGGTGAGTTACAACTCTATCTTTAAATGTACCAACTTCTCCAAGATAAGTTATATCATCCCCTACTTCTAATTTGTTAGTATCAACTTCTTTTATAATTAGTACATCACCCACATTATATTTAGGAACCATACTTCCTGTTGCAACATTAAAAATTCTAAATCCACCAACAGCTATTTCATTATTAGAAAATCTTTGAAGAGCTAAAACTGCAATTAGTAGTATTAATGCAATTATACATATTATTTTTATTATTGTTGTTATAATGCTAAAAATTTTTTTTGTATTTGTTTCTTCTTTCATCTTACCTCTTTTCACCTTCACTAATTTTCAAAACATATTTACTAATATATTTTTTAAATATTTCTTGTACTTCTTTGTTAGAAGCCTGTCTCTTATACTTTATTATTTTATACTGCTTACTAACTAAGTTTTTTAGTTGTTCTTCAGTTAACCCTTCATTAACATCTATAGTTCTTTCAACCATATTTGCAATTAATTGTTCTATTATCTCTTTTTTATATTTATTTTTAATTTCTGGATTTTCAACACTTTGTAAAATCAAGTAATCAAGCAAAAATGTTTCATCAACTAACTTTTTTGCTTTTCCTCTTTCTTTATATTTTTTTTCTTTATTTTCCATGTCAGTTACTTTCATTTTATCCATTTCATTAATTAGAAAATCCCAAAGTTTTGCTGCATATTGGAAATTAACATTTTTTAATATAACATTGTTCTTTTTAAGAGGTGGCGTTATTAATTGTACATTTTGCTTTTCTAAAGTTTGATAAGTTGTTGTTAACATTAAATTACCAATTGTTTTTTCTAAAGTTTTTAATCTATTAATCATTTCTTTAATTTCTTTTGTTCTTTTTGAAGATTCTGATGAAGAAGTCATTATTATTTGTATATCAACTTTATCTTTTCCGTTATAGGATTTTCCTTGATAATCAACTTGTTTGAATTCTTTTGATGTTGCTAATTTTTCTTTTAAAAGTTTATTTTTTTCTCTTACAACAATTGCTCTCATTTTTTGAATTAGAGTATATATAAATCTGTTTTCATAAGTATTTAAAGTTTCTTCTTTAAATACATTTAATAATTTTCCTGGTTTAACATCACCATTTTCATCAACATCTTCAATAAATCCTGCATTTTTAGATAAGTGTTTAATACTTTCAACTGTAACTTTTTTTATTTTTTCAATTTTTACTACTTCTTCTTCATTAACAATAAGCCTAGTGGGTGCTGCTAAAATATTTTCGATATATGGAATTGTCTTTTCCACTTTATCCATCCAAAGTCCTTCAATTTTGGGCTTTTCGGCTTCAATTTTAACGTCCATAGTTGAAGAAAGTCTTCTATTAAAATCATTTATTTTATTTTCATTAGAATCTGCATATAATTCAAAAACGTCTAAAATTTTATCCACTATATCCTCCTAAAAGTTATCCTAATTTCTTCAATCTTAATACATATTCTATACATTCTTTCATTTTACCTTTTCCAAATGTTTTATCTAGAAAAGTAACAAATCCATCAATTTCATCTTTTATGTATGCAATATTTAATTGCTCAAATTTTCTTAAAATCTTTTTAGCTATAAAATAGTCTATTCCTTCAACTTCATCTCCACCACAAGCGACATAAGCTGAGACAAATTTTCCCAAGTGACTTACAATACGGTTACCAAAAGCAACTTTGAAATGTTTTATAACAAAATCATCCATAGCAGTTATTTTTTTCCAATTTTCTTCTGAAACCTCATGATCTTCTCTTGCTTTCATGAAAAGTCCATCTAAATATGAGAAATTAACATCCATAGGTGGAGTATCCTCAGCTTCAAAAGCTTTTCCTTTATCATTAATATCTATAGGCATAGCTCTATCGTAAACTTTATCTGTTACCATAAATGTTGAATCATCATTATTGATAGTTCCAATATACCAAGTATTTGCTGGAATTTTTATTTTACCATTTACTATATGTTTTGGATCGTTTTCCCATGGACTTGCCACAATTTCTATAATCCACTCATCTCTGTTTGGCATTTCTAGAATAGATAACATTTCTGCAAAATAATATTCAACACGAGCAAGGTTCATCTCGTCTAATATTACTGTGTATACATCATCTGTATATGAAGCTACATATAATGACTCAAGCAATTGAGTTTCATTAAATTTCTTAGTAAACTCGTTAAAATAACCAAAAAGTTCTGTTCTATCTCTCCAAGATGGTTGAACTGAAACAACACAAGAATCATGTTTCAAAAATTTTCCCCAAGCATAAGCAAGAGATGTTTTACCAGTACCAGAAATACCTTGAAGAATAACTAATTTAGTTGATGCAAGTCCTGCCATAAATACTCTTATCATAGGTAATGTATAGTATAAATGAAGTCTAGATGCTGCGAAATTTCTAAATGCTATACATAATTCTTCTAACGTAAAATCATTATTGTAATTTTGAACTTTATATTTAGCAAATTTTTTATCTACCAATGTAAGTCTTGGGAATCTAATTCCATCATCTTCTTCTAAAGCGTTCTCTCCTTCTTTTTTATCTTTCTCTATATCAACAGTAGCAGATTCATCTGGAGGTAAACCTAGTTGAGATACCTTCATTGCTAAAATTTCTTCCCTTTCTTTTGTCATTGTTGCAACTCTTTTATTTAAATCTGCAACTTCTTTCATCATGCTTTCTTGTTCAACTAATGTTTTTCTAAATCTAATATACTTTCTTAAAATTAAATATACTAATAAAATTGTTAATATTAATATAAGTGCTACTGCAATAATAGCTATTGCAACTAAAACCCATTCTTGTAATGAAAAATCATTCTTATATTCTTTTATTAAATGTATATATTCTGGTATATCAAAAATTTGTCTAATTCCCTCAACAAATCCTGTAAGTATTGTTTTCAATCCTGAAAAAAAAGCATTTAAAAATTCATATAAGAATCTTACATAAGTGTCCATATTTTACCTCAATCCTTTATATTTCTAATATTTTATCATTTTTGTATCTTTTCTTATTTACATCATTAGTATCTGCAAATATACAGCCAAAAACTTCTGTTATTTGTAATTCGTCTTTTGTGAATTTTGGCATTTCACTATTAGTTACTAAAGCAAATTTAAAACCTCTTTTAATTATTTCAAAGACTTCCTTTTTGTTTTTTACGAAATCTTCAAATTTTATTTCAAAATATATTTTATCTTGAGCAGCTTGATTTTCTAAAATTTCTAGCAACTGTTCTAATTTCTTTTTCTTTTTTAATAAACTTTCAGCAAAATCTACTACATATATTCTACTAAAATTCCCATTTAATATTTCTTTTAAAACTTCATTTGCTATCATTGGATATTCAACAAATAGCCTATCTTCGCCTATTACATCTGTCTCAAAAGTTTCTTCTATTATTTCTTTGCTAAATATTTCTGGAAAATCAAAATTATATAAAAGCTTAACACGATACATAGTATCATCTAATTTCTTAAGTGTTATTTCAAAATCTTTCGTTGAATCATATAATTTCAATAAATGATTTATTTTATTCAAATCTGATTCTACTAAATTTGAAAACTCTTTTATAAAGTTTTTTGTATCCGGATTTCTTAAATTGTATTTTTTTTCTCTTTTCTCTGATATTAATTTTATAACTTTAGATATTTCAACATTTTTTCTAACATAGTCAAAATAAAAGAAATATTGAAATAATTCTTGTGTATAATCTATAATATCTATTTTATCTGGAAGTTCGGCTCTTAAAGTTTCAGCTTTTACCTTTATAGCTTCATAAATTCTCCTATGAAATATTCTAATAGTATTATTTACTTCGTAGTTATAATATCTAGAATCGATATAGGCTTGTATGAGCTCATCAGCTACTTCTCTATCATATTTACTTTTTAATATCATGCTAAAATATTTCTTAAACCTTTTTTGTGTATCAGAAATATGTTTTTGAACTATATTATTCATTTTTTCTCCTTTAAATTATGTATAACTTACATTAACAACTCGTTCTGTATTTTCTCCAAAAGGATATGTATAATTTTTAGAAGCATCAATTTTATAAAATTTTACTATTTTACTTTCTTCTGCATCTATTTTAAATTTTATAGAATTAACATAGTTGAAATTATTTTTATCTACATAAGTTGTGTCTCCATTTTCATCTGCAATAAGATATATATTAGAAGTTGTATCCATAACAATTTTATTAGGATCAAAACCAAGTGTTATAATCATTGAGTGACATTTTGCTTTATCTGCATCTGATAATGCAACATACTCTGCTATTGTTATTCTGCTATTTTGTGCATGACTACCAAAAGCCTCATCTACTATATAATAATCTAAAGTATTTGTTATTCTTACTTCCAAATAAGGTCTATATGCTTCATCTTCTACAACATAAGACATACCTAAATTTCCTATATTGATTTTAAACTCTCCTCTTAAAGTTTCTTCATAAGGTGATGTTGCATGAGCTTCAAGTTTTATATATATATAATCATTATCATTTAATTTTATATTATTTTTAGGTGTAATTGAAACATTGAAATAATCTCTATTATTTGCAGAAGTTCTAATTACACCAGAAGTTTTACTGATATAAAAATCTATTAAATCTTCTTTATTATCATATTTTTTTCCGTCACTATGATACACTTCATAATCATAGCTAATATCATATTCTATATCATCTTTAGATACCTCAATATTATTTTTTCTACTGTTCATGTTAACTGTTATTTCATAAGCATCAACCCCAGACCAGTTATCGGCTTCAAAATATGCTGTAGTATTATTTAATTTATCACTTCTAAAATAAAATTCTTTAGAACTTAAATAATAACTTCTAATAACAGAATAAACATATCTAGAAAAAGTAACTGACGCAGGTACTACAACTCTTATAATTTGTATAATTATGAATATAAGTATAAGAAATAAAATTAACTTTTTTATACCCATATTTTTTCTTCTTATTCTAGTCTTTTTTCTTTCTCTCAATTCTACTCATCCTCTTAATTAATCTATAATTTGTTTAGAATCTATTGAAATTTCAATACACTCTATAATATCTTGATATTCTATTCCTTTAAATTCTTCTGGAAATTCTATCACTAGAGTATATGTATTTGTATATCCTTGTGTATAAGGAAATTCTTGTTTATCTTCAACTAATTGTTTAAAATATGTTGCATCTTCATCTTGAGTTATTATTGGAATTTCTATAATATCATCTGAATTTGCATTATCAGCACTTTGATTCATATATAATTTATATTCTAAAGGTAAGTTTGTAGTTGTTCTTATTTTTAAAGTATATTCCATATCAGTTTCTGAAATTACGTCATTTCCTTCGTCATCTACATAATAATTAGAGATTGAAAATTCACATTTTTGAGTACTGCCAGGAATCATATCATCTAAAGCAATTACTTTAGATTTGTAATCATCTTTTAGCAAATAAAACGCTACATCAATGTCTGCACTTGAATTTGCTTCAGATTCATACAAAGAGTATGAACTAAAAATAAGCTTATAAAGCACTAATAAAATAGCAAGAATTATTAATAGCTTTATTCTACGCTTTATTCTCATTGCTTTCCTTTCTCTTAGGTATTTTCCTCTAATCATAACTTTCTCTTAAATCCTCTTTCGCATATTTCTTAATCTACTTTTTTCTAAAAAATAATATCTTAATCATAATTATAGTAAAAATTATTGCAAGTAAAACTTCTGGAGTTCTAAAAACATTCATCCAAACTGCTACATTTGATATTATAAAAACTACTTTACCCACAACCTCATCTTTTGTAATTGGATTATCTTCTGAATTATTTGCATCACCTTTTGTTGTTATTTTATTATCTTCTATTTTTATTACTCGGTGTGTTACAAAATCTTCTCCACTTTTGTAAGTAATAATATCGTTTACTTCTACATCTTGTGTTAATTTAACTATAACTATATCTTTTATTTGAATCGTATCTGCCATACTTCCAGTAATAACTTGAAATATTGTATATCCACAAAAATTAATATATTTTTTTCCAAATATTTTTATTTGCGAATAACAAAATAATAATATTACTAAAATAATAATTAATATAATTGCTACAAAATCAATGTTTTTTAGTTTTTCTTTCATTTCTACTCCAAATTAATTGCCTGTATATTGTATAACATTTACTTTAATAGGTATACTTATTACATTATCAGAAACTTTTCCAATTTCTGAATCTGTTTCATTATTATCCTCATTATTTTCCCATTCAACAAAAATTCTTATTGTATCTAATCTTTCATTTTCATTTTCTGACTGAATTTCTGCTATTTTTTTTATTCTCTCTACAATTTCTGGTCCATCAGGATTTGAAGTTATCGTTAATTCTTTTCCATTTATTTCTTGAATATCTGTTATTTTTATATTAACATCAGGTATGCTTACATTTGAATCATCTATTTCAACAGTATATTTCATTGAAACATCAGTATCTGTTGGATCTATAACTAAATCAAAATAACCTTTCATACCTGGAGCTACATTTGGATATTTTACATGTGGAAAGCTGTCCCAATCCCAATAAACTTTATCCATATTAAAATCTGTAGATGCTGTTTCTGTAGTAATATCTGTATCATTAAGTTTTATTACCCATTTTCCTACTTCTTCATTTATTACGGCTGTTGCTTCATTTGCATATTTTGAAAATGTTGACCTTAATATAACTACAAGCAAAACCAATATTAAAATAAAAATTATAAGTTTTATCTTTTTATTCACAGTATATATCACCTATTTTTTATTTTTTTCAGCTTCTAGTTTTTTCTTTTTAGCCTCGATTAAAGCTTTCTTCTCTTCAGGAGACATTGCTTTTAACTTAGCTTCAAGAAGAGCTTTTTTTTCTTCAGGAGACATCGCTTTCATTTTTTCTTCAACTAAAGCTCTTTTTTCTTTATCTGTTAAATTGCCTTTTTCTTTTAATTGCTTTGTATTTAAACTTTTTTCTTTAACTTCTTCCTTTTCTTGCTGTTTTTCATCTTTTTTATTCTCTGATACTTTTTCTGCTTCTTCTTTGTTTTTCTCTTCAACTGGTTTCTCGTCTATTTTTTTATCTGATTCATTATCGTCAATTTCTTTTTTATTATCCGAAGTTTTTATTTCTTCTTTTTCATCATTCTGCTCTTTTTTTGCTTCTACCTTTTCATTCTTACTTTTCTTATCTGTTTTTTTCTCATTAATATCGTCATTTTCATCTATATTTTCATTTTCTTTATTTTTTGCTTTTTTAGATTTTTTTTCAGTTTTTTCTTCATCTTCATTATCTTCTTTTACATCATCTTCTGCAATTTCTTCAGCTTTTTTTGTCTTGTTCTTTTTTTCAGAAGCTGACTTTTTATTTTTTGAAGATTTTTTCTTAGAACTTTTCTCTTCTGTTTCATCTTCTGCACCGCTAAATTCAAGAATAATTGAATATACTGTATATAGAAATGCTATTAATGATGGGAACACACCTAAAAATAAGAATCCCCATTTAGATTCTAATACACTTAAAACATTTCCTACTCCAGGAATAACTTTTGCAGTTTCTGATTTACCTATAAAATATGAACTTGAAAATTTATATTCACCTTGTTCATCTTTTTTTACAGTAAAAGTATATTCTGAATCAGTTACAGGTTCTATTCCTTGAACTGTAGCATAATTAATTGTAGTTTCTCCCCCAACAGTCCTATAAAAGAATATTGTATCACCTAAACTAACATCAGAAAATTCATTTTTGTCTATTATTACCAAATCTCCTTTTGAATAATCTGGTTCTAAATCCTCATCAATTATTGGAACCAAAGTCTTACTTCCAAAAACTGTGACTTTGTAATCATTATAAGATAATAGACAAATTGTTACAAAAATTATTAACAAAATATATGCAATTATTGCAAAATCTTTCAAAAAATTAATTATTTTTTTCATCATATCTTTCCTTCTAAACCCAATATTATAATTTAGAGTATATCATTAATAGTCCTATATTTCAATGAATTTTATGTTTCATTTGGTTATAATTTTAGTAACAAAAATGTAACAAAAATGTAATCTTTTTTTGCTTATTTGCGAAAAAAATCCATTTACTTTTTTTTTCTGTTATATTATAATATTTTATATAATTATGGAATTAATTGAATTATTCTGTCGATATGGAGGTTTTAAAATGGCAATAAAGTCTGAAGAAAAAAATGAAAGAGCAATAGTATCAAAAAGACTACCTAGTTTTGCGATTAGTAGAAAACGTAAAGCTTCAACTGTTGATACTTCTGTTTCTAATGTTTCTTCAAAAAAATCAAAAAGAACTGTAGTTAGAAAAAACAAAAAGAAATTAAATAATATCAACTTAGAAGCCTCAGAAATAAAAGAAGTTCAAGAAGTTCAAGAAGTCGTTTCAGAAATACCAGAAGAAATTTCTAATACAAACGATATTAATGATAAAAAACAAGAAACAGCTGAAGTAACAATTTCTTTAGAAACAGTTACAAAAAAATCAAATGAAAATATCAATAGCAATGCCTCTTCTGATGAAATGGTTAATGAAAAAGAAATTATTAACAAAACAATTCTTGATGAGGATGTAAATATAGATAAATTAATTACTGAAGATAATAATTCATCAATTTCTAAAGAAGAAATAAATGAAGAAATTTCCCAAACTATTAATTCTGATATAGATGAAATTTCTAATGAAATAAAAAATAATAAAGAAGAAAAAAAGGCGCCAACTGTTATAACTCCAGACTACACTGTGCATAAATCAAGAATATCAAGAAGAAATTTATCTTTTAATTTAAATAAAAATCTTGATAATATTGTTGTTACAAATCCAAAAGATAAAGAGCCTGATATTTCAATAAATCAAAATGCACCTTTCTTCTATGAACCTTCTGTTTTTCAAAAATTTAATATTGATGTAATAGACGCAGACTCTGATAAGGAAAATGATAATGAAATTGATGACTCACAAATTAATCTTCAATCTCAAGAAGATTTAGACTCAAAAGAGTTTGAGATTGAAAATAATAATAATAATGAAGATGAGCAAGTTATTTCTGATAAAACTAATGAGGATATAAAAGAAGCTACACTAGATGCTGAAGATAGCTCTGTTATTAATGAAGACATCTCAAAAGATATTACAAATGAAAATATACAAAATGATAAAGATATTCAATTAGATACTGAACTAGATGCTATTCTTACAGAACTAATAAAAAAAGAAATTGAACAAGGAGCTCAAAATAGAGAAACTATAGAAAATAAAGAAATCGAAGTTTCAAATGAAGTTGAAAATAATATTTCTACTAATAATGAAATTACAGAAGAAACCCAAGATTCTTATATTGTTGAAAATACTCAAATTAGTAATATAAAACAAGAGGAAACAGAAAATTTAGAAAACAACAATAATAACGAGTCTGATGAAAATATAGTTAACGATAGTAATTCAGAAAACAATGAAAATTTTGAAGTTTCTGATATAGAATCAGAAACTATCACAGATACTGAACTTCTAGAAACTCTAATTGATGATACTGATAATGTGGAATTATTAGATGACATTATTGGTAATACTGATAATACAGAATTTCTTGATGAATTTCTTGAAAACCACGAAAATATTGAAGATGTTGACATTATTAAAGAAGCAGCTGATAATATTACTGATTCAAAAAATGTAAAAGCAGCTGAATCTGCCCCATTTTTTGATAGCTCAATTCCTAAAATAGATTCTGAGATAAATAAAAATAATTTCTCTAAAAAACCAACTTTTTCTAATTTTTCAAACATATTTAGGAAATTTACTTTTGATGAAACTAATTTTAAAAATATAGTACAAAATAACTCAGATTCTATTTCAATTTCTAATCAAGTTTTACCAAGTAACCAAAACATATTAGAAAACTTAGAAAATTCAAAAAAATCTGTAAAAGAATTAGAAGTATCTGCATCACCTGCAACTTTGATTATTCCTACAATAAATACAGATGAAACTCAATTTTCTTCTACTGATGAAAAAAGTGAAAATTCTGATAATATTTCTGAATTTTATAATATCATAACTCCTGCTTCATTGGATACAAAACCTGATTATGATGATTATGAAGAAGATTATAGAGAAAAATCTGAAGAACCACAAAAAGAATCACAAATTTCTAATGAAAATATAGAAGAAAATAAAGATGTAAAAAATGAAAATACTCAAAATAATGATACTTTAGAAAATACAGATGATATTAATATAGATAACATTAGTATTAATGATTTAGATCTTTTAGATAATATTGAACTTAATGACTTAGAAACTCTTTCTTCTAAACTAGATGAAGATGAAATTGATGAAGATTATATAAATGAAAATCCAATACATGATGATACATACTTTGAAAACTCTAATAATCAAGATGATTCTTATTTGAATAATGAATTTATAGAAGATACTGAAGATAGTTTAGAAGCTGAAAATTATGACTTTGAAAGTAAAAAAATGTCTAACTATTTTTCAGAAGATGATGATTTTTCTATAGAAGACTATTTTGGATTGAAAGATTTAAAAAACGAAATACCTTTAGAAGAAAACGAAAATAATCCTGAAACTGAAGATCTTGAAGAATATGAAGATACTGATGCTATTGAATTTGATAATACTGATAAACAAGATTCTGATGAACTACAAGAAGAAAATTCACAAACAGATATATCTACTTTCAGTAAGCTAATAGAAAACTTTACTCAAACAATATCTACACTATCTGAAAGAATTGCTGACTTAGAAGAAAATAAAAATTCAAATAAAAACTCTTATGATACTAATGAGGCTGATGAAAATAATATTGAAGCTAAGGATAATGAAGAAGAATTTATTGAAGATACTACAGCAGCTGATATACATGAAGATACTAAAGAAACTTCTGATAGTATCTCTCCTACTGAAATTATTGATGGTGAAGTTGAATTAGAAAATATTGATGAAGATACAGAAATTATTGATGATAACAATACTAATATATTTGAAGATATTTCTTTAGATGACATTTCTTTAGATGATATTGATGATATATCACTAGAAGATATTGAAAAACTTGATAATCCAAATATTGAAATTGATGATAACAACACTAATACTCAAGAAGAAGATGCAGTAGAATTTGACTTACCATTAAATGATAATGGAATTACAGATGAACCAAATCTTTTTGATAGTATTTCAGTAGATGATATTAATTTAGATGACTTCAGTTTAGAAGATATTGAAGAATTTGAAAAAGACCAGGCAGAAGATTCTAAATTTGATGACACAAAAGCAGCAAAAGATATTATAACAAAAACTTTTTCTGCTGAAAATTCAAATATAAATGATCAAATGAAATCAGAATTATTATCTGAACTTGAAGGAAATACAGATATAGATAAAGCATTACTAGAAAACTCTGCTGATGACCTTTCAGATAATGCTGTAACATCTGATCTTTATAAAATCATTGATACTTTAGCAGAAACAATTACTCAATTAGAAAGTTCTCCAGATATGGAAGATAAACAACAACAGATTGATTCAAATGAAATTCTAAATGTACCTGCAGAACTTACTGGCGAAGGAAAAGCAATAAATATCCTTATAAATAAAGATGATATTTTCTCTATTTCAATATTGAATGAAACTTATGAGATTGTGGCTGATTTTGATGGTATATCTGTACTTTCAGAAAATATTCATATATCTACTCCTAAAAAGAATTTCTTTGTTAAAATTGGAGAAAAATATATAGAAATACACAACAAAAATGATAACTTCCTTGTATATACAAATTTTGAAGATATTGAATTTGCAAATGCTATTAATAATGTTGCTTTCGCTAAGAAAAATAATAAAATAGAATTAAATATAAAAGAAGCCTTTAAAATATCTTCTACAAACAATATTGTTGAATTATCTATGTTAAATACTTCCGTTGCTGATATAGTAAATTCAAACTCAGATAATTCTCAAAACATAGATGAATCTTCTATCTGTGATAACAGAACTCTTCTAATTTCTGAAGAAACTCAAAAAGTTTATTTACCATATACTATAGAAGAAGTTATGAAAAAATTACATGATAGTAATGAATATCAGACAGTAGAAGAAGTTATAGAAAATGAATATACTGTTCCTCTTGCTACTTTCAAAATGCCTATAATCTCTCGTTTCAAAGAAGCTTATAGATTTATGAGAGTAAAGGAAAAAAGTTCAGTATATGCAGCACTTGATTTAGCTTTAGAATTAATGTTTACTTCAAACTTAAATCCTGCAGTTATAAGAGCTGCTAAAGATTTAAAAGAATTAAATATATACTTAGATTGTTTATATGAAAACGAAGTAGATAAATTTGATTGTTTTAAAATTGTATATAAGGTTTTACCAAAAATCAAATAATATAAAAAAAATAAAAAGTTCCAAGTAGTTGGAACTTTTTATTTTTCGAATACTTTTTAGCAAGAAATGTTATTTTACTATTCTTTATTTTCTTCACCTACTCCATTTTCTGTATTTTTTAATTGAGTTTTTTCTTGTACTTCTACTGTTTTATTTGTTTCAATTTTTTCTTTATCGATTTTTTCTCTAATATTTAGTCCTTTAATTTCTTTATCATAATAAACTTCAACTCTGTCACCTTCATTTATTTCATTTGCAATCATTTTTCTTGCAAGTAAAGTTTCTACTTGTGCTTGCACAATTCTTTTTAAAGGTCTTGCACCAAATTCCATATCATAACCTTCTTCAATAAGCCATCTAATAGAATTTTTTGTAAATGAAAGGTCTATTCCCTTTTCTTTAACTCTCTTTATAACTCCTTTTAAAATTAATTCAACAATACCAAAAACAACTTCTTTATCTAGTGCTTTAAAGTAAATAATTTCATCTAATCTATTTAAAAATTCTGGTCTAAAATGTTGTTTTAATATTTTATCTATTTTATCTTTAACATCTTCAGTAATATCACCATTTCTAGCAATGCTATCTAAAATTAATTGTGAGCCTAAATTTGAAGTTAATATAATAACAGTATTTTTGAAATCTATAAGTCTACCTTGAGAATCTGTTACTCTACCATCATCTAATATTTGCAAAAAGATATTAAATACATCTGGATGAGCTTTTTCTACTTCATCAAATAAAACTACTGAATATGGTTTTCTTCTAACAGCTTCTGTTAATTGTCCACCTTCTTCATATCCTACATATCCAGGGGGAGCACCAATTAATCTAGTAACACTAAACTTTTCCATATATTCAGACATATCTATTCTTATCATATTTTTTTCGTCGTCAAAAAGTGTTGCTGCTAAGGTTTTTCCAAGTTCAGTTTTACCTACACCTGTTGGACCTAAAAATAGAAAAGAACCTATTGGTCTATTAGGATTAGCAATTCCTGCTCTTGCTCTAATTATAGCTTCACTTACTTTTTTTACTGCTTCATCTTGTCCAATAACTCTTTGATGTAAAATTTCTTCTAAATGTAATAGTTTTTCTTTTTCAGCTTCTGCAAGTTTTGAAACAGGTATCCCTGTCCATTTAGAAACTACTGTTGCAATCTCATCTTCTGTAACTTTATTTCTTAATAAAGTATTTTTTCCTTGTGTTTTTTCTACTTCTTTTTCTTCTTGTTCAAGCACTTTCTTTAAATTAGGAAGTGTTGAATATTTAAGTTCAGCAGCTTTATTTAAATCATAAGCTCTTTCAGCTTTTTCTATTTGAGCATTAACATCATCTATTTTTTCTTTTAATTTTTGAATTCTTGTAATATTTTTTTTCTCATTTTCCCATTTTAATTTCATTTCTTGGAATTGAGCTCTTAATTTTGTAAGTTCTGATCTTATGTGATTTAATTGCTTTTGAGCTTTTGGATTATCTTCATCTTCTCTTTCTAAAGACTTTTCCTCTATCTCATATTGCATAATTTTTCTAGAAATTACATCTACTTCTGTCGGCATAGATTCAACTTCACTTCTAATCATTGCACACGCTTCATCTATTAAATCTATTGCTTTATCTGGAAGATATCTATCTGTAATATATCTATTTGAAAGTGTTGCAGCAGCAACTATTGCTGAATCTTGAATTTTAACACCATGGAAAATCTCAAATTTTTCCTGAATACCACGAAGTATCGTTATAGTATCTTCAACAGTTGGTTCTGCAACCAAAACTTGTTGAAATCTTCTTGTTAAAGCTGGATCTTTTTCAATATACTCTCTATATTCATCAAGTGTTGTAGCACCAACACAATGAAGCTCTCCTCTTGCCAAACGAGGTTTTAAAAGATTACTTGCATCCATTGCACCTTCTGATTTTCCTGCACCTACTAAATTATGTATTTCATCTATAAATAAAATAATATTTCCTTCGCTTTTATCTATTTCTTTTAAAACACTTGTTAATCTTTCTTCAAATTCTCCTTTATATTTTGCACCAGCTACTAATAATCCTAAATCTAATTCGAAAATAGTTTTTCCTTTTAAACTTGTTGGAACATCTCCTCTAACAATTCTTTGAGCAAGTCCTTCAACTATAGCTGTCTTACCAACACCAGGCTCTCCAATCAAAACTGGATTATTTTTTGTTTTACGAGATAGAATTCTTATAACATTTCTAATTTCATCATCTCTACCTATTACTGGGTTTAACTTATTTTGTTTAGCAAGGTCAGTAACATTTTTTCCAAATCTTCCTAAAACATCATAAGAATTTTCAGGTGTATCACTATTTACTGATACATTTCCTCTTATATCTTTTAATGCTACTAAAAATTTATTTTTATCTACTTTATAAGTCTTAAAAATTCTTTTTAAATTATCTGTTGCAGTTTCAAAAATACCAAGCATTAAATGTTCAACAGAAATAAATTCATCTTTCATTGCCTTTGCTCTTTTTTCAGCTTCATCTAATGCTTTTTCAACTTCACTTGAAAATCTTAAAGCAACTGTTCCAGTTACTTTAGGCATTCTATCAATTTCGGATTGAATTATAGTAGATAATGAATTTACATCTATATCCATTTTCTTAAAAAGCATTGTGATTAGACCTTCCTTATCTTCTAGAAAAGCAGCCATCATATGAAAATCTGTAATTTCAGGATTATTATTTCTTGTTGTTATATTACTTGCATTTGTTATTGCTTCTTTTGATTTTTCTGTAAAATTTGAAACATTCATATATTTTACCTCCTTTGTATAATTACTATTTTTGCGTCATCAAAATACATAAAAGAACATTAATATATTGTAAACTGCCTACAAATTTTATAAGTGTACCAGTTCTTTTTTGTACTTTCTTATCATTTTTTTCTGTTCCTTTAATTAATTCTTGCCAAATTAATAACATTACTATTATCATAGAAAATTCAAAAAATATAGTTGTTCTTTCAGCAGAACTAAATACTGTTGGTGAAAAACCTATAATAATTTTAGATGCTAATCCTATTAAATAAATTAAAAGTGCTAAATTGTTTTTTAGGTTTTTAAAAATTATTAGTAGTGATAAACCTAGACATGTAAAATTTATAAGTGCTAAGCTCAAAGGAACAATGTTAAATAAATTATTACAATTTGCTGCAGTTAACATCATTCTATCCTCTATAATATAATTTCTAAGTTCTCCTACAAATGGAAAAATCTTATTTGTTACATTTGTAGTAATTCCTAATAAACAAATCGTTAAAAAAGGAATTATAGATATAATTCTATATGTGTTATTTTTATATGTAGAAAATATGTATATTGTTATAAGTAAGCTAAACATTGCATAAACTAAATTTATTTTCTCTATTATAATTCCAAAAGCAGATGTAAAACCTAATGAAATTTTATCTAATACTGTAAGCATTTTAAAATCTTGAAATAATTCTATAGTCTCAGTTTCTTTTCTGACATAATTTCCTGGACAAGTAAAAATGAATATTAAACTTGCTATAATCAATATGTTTTGAATTATCATATATGGATGAATTTTTTTATTTTTTAAAATCATTAATATAGAAAATACAATGTATACTCCAAATAATATTGCTGCTGTTTGTTCTTGATTTCCCGAATATATTAATGAAAGAGAATATAAAGGATATTGCCATGCTTTTATTTTTTCACCATCCCAAATTTTTCTAATTGGAATAATCGCAAATAAACCAGTGGCTAATGGCCACATATAAACTGTTGTTGTTGTCGCCCAACCTGAACCATTCATAGCATTCAGTGGATATAATAGCATCATAAAAACTAACATTGTATTATTTTGAGCCCTATCTTCTTTTTTTATAAATAAACGAGAAATAGAATAACACGCTAAAGTAAACATTAAAGCTTCTATTAAAATCCATAAATATTTTGAAACTTTAAGTGTAAAACATTCTGCCATTTCAAGTAGTAATCTTGAAGTCCAGTTATTATACCTTTCCATCTCAAAAGAAAATATACTTCGATTAGAAACTTGTTCTAAAAACCATGCATCATCATGTCTGTTTGGAGTTATAAAAATTGTTAGTAGTAATTCTAATAAAAATACTATAATTATTGCTGATCTTCCATTTTCCAATATTTTTTTTATTTTTTCTTTCATTGTTAAATCCCCTATTCTATATATCTACACTTATTAATGTATTTGCTAAAATCTCTTTATTATCTTCTTTTAATAAGACATATATGTCATATTTGCCTTTTGGAATTCCAATTAATAAACATTGTGCATGAATTCCTGCCATTTCCATATCTGTTCCATCTAAGTTGATATTTTCTTCCATTTTTGTTTTCATTAAATACATTTTGCCTGTGTCTTGATTTCTAATTACATAACTACTATTAACTATTCCTATAGGCTCTCCCTCTTTATAAGCCCAACCAGCAATTTCAATTTTCTTTTTTGATACTTCTAAAACATCTATATGAGTATTAATATCTTCATTACTCACAGTTGTATTTGGCCCCAGTTTATATGATTTAAATATAAGAATTGAAGCCATTACTAAACTTAAATAAAAAATTATTACTACTATAGAAACAATTAAAATTCTACTAAACATTTTTTCATTAACTTCTATATCTAAAAAATCCATCTTCTCCTCCAATTCTATCTTGATGTATTATTAATTTCATTTATATTTATTTTCTTATCTATTATGTATATCGGTCTTCTTTGTGATTCTTCATATATTCTAGCAATATATTCAGCCATTACCCATAAAGACAAGAGTTGTATTCCAGTAAAAAATGTAATAGTTGTCATGATTGATGTCCAGCCTGGTATTAAATTATTTAAACTAAATGTATAAGAAATAATTGAATATATTAAAATTATTATTGAAAGAAATATAGAAAAACATCCTATCATTCCAACAAATTTTAATGGTTTACTTGAAAAACTTAAAATTCCGTCTTTAGCTAATTTTACCATTTTGTTTAATGGATATTTCGTTTTTCCAGCATATCTTTCTTTTCTTTCATATTCAATTGGAGTTTGTTTAAAGCCCACCCAGCTAAATAATCCCCTTAAAAACTTATTATGTTCTGGTAAAGAATTAATAACATCAACTACTTTTCTATCTGCTAATCTAAAATCTCCTGTATTCTTAGGAATTTCCACACTTGAAAATTCATTTAATATTTTATAAAACATCTTAGCTGTAAACAATTTAAATGGTGTCTCACCTTTCCTGCTTATTCTTTTTGCATAAATAACATCATTTCCTTTTTCCCACAATTCAATCATTTTTTCAATTAATTCTGGTGGATCTTGTAAATCTGCATCTATAATAACAATAGCATCACCTGTTGTATATTTTAATCCTGCTTGTACAGCTGCTTGATGTCCGAAATTTCTTGAAAATGAAATAGCCTTTACACGATTATCCTTATTTGCTATTTTTTCTATAATTGCTAATGTTTTATCTTTACTTCCATCATCTACAAAAATAATTTCTAATTCATATTTTTTTATTTTTTTAAAAACATCATCTATTCTTTTGTAACATTCTTCTGCAACTTCTTCTTCATAATACATAGGTACTACAACTGATATTTTTTTCATCTATACAATCCCTTCTACTACTATAATTATTTTAAAATTGATATCATTATATCACATTGTTTCTATTTTTTTCTATAATTATTAAAATAATTTTTAATATAACTAAAATTTATTGTTGTAAAAAAGTCAAGTAGACAATGTATTAATCTAAAACTAAATATTTTTTAATTTCTGACACAAGCTACTCGACTTTTTATTCTTATCTTTCAAATTCATCTATATTTTTAAATTCATATCCCATATTTTTTACTTCTTTTATAACTTCATTTAAAATTTTACTATTATCTTCTGATGTAGAATGTAATAAAAGCACACAGCCATTATGCATATTATCTAAAATTTTCTTTTTTCCATATTCTGTTCTACCTTGTTTATTTTTATCCCAATCATCATAAGCAGATGACCACATAACAGTCGTATAACCTAATTCCTTAACTTTGCTTATTACTCTTTCACTAAATTCTCCCTTTGGTGGTCTAAAATATTTCATTTCATATCCAAATTTTTCATATACGGCATTATGTAATTTCATGACTTCATCTTTAATTTCTTCATCTCTCAAATTTGGTAAACATTTATGATTCACTGTATGATTTCCAACAATATGACCATCTTCAATCATTCTTTTTACAATATCACTTGCAGTATTCAAATAATGCGCTGTAATAAAAAAAGTTGCTTTTACATTATTTTCTTCTAAAACATCTAAGATTGCTTCTGTATAACCTGCTTCATATCCACAATCAAAAGTTAAATATACTTTGTTACTATCTTTATTTCCCATGGATATTCCTTCAAATTTCCTAATAACTTTCTCACTTGCTGTATCTAAAGTTGATTGCTTATGTTCAGGTTCTCTTCTAAATCCCCATGCTAATAATTCATTACTTAATTCAGTTGCTTGAGAATATATTGTAAATTGCATAATACATAATGATAATAAAACAATTAAAAAACTATATCTAATAATTTTATCTTTCATAAATTCCTCCTTAATTTAAGTGTCTTTATAAAAGATTATTCATTAAAATATTTTTTATGAAATAAAAAACCCTCGGACATGATTTTCATCATTTATCCAAGGGTGAAAGGATTTAGTTATTACAAATATGTTGTTTCAAAATTACGCTCAACCAGCTGTGTTATTCAAAATATCATACAGTGGTGAGTTTTCATCAATAACAACTGTGCCTCCGTTTTTCAAAGACTCCTTCATAGCCTCGAGCTCTATCATAAAATTATAGAACTCACGTCTTTCAGCAGATTTGCCATAGCTATCGGCCAATATACTATAATACTGCTTTTCGCCATCTGCAATTACGTCTGCTGCTTTAACTTCAGCATCAGAAACAATCTTTTTTACATCAGCATCAGCCTGAGTCTTAATGGTGTTGGCCTCTTTATCACCTTCAGCTTTATACTCTGCTGCAATCGCATTTCTCTCGGAAATCATTCTACTATATACTGCTTCTTTATTATCATTCGGCAGGTCTAGTACCTTAATTTCCATTTGGGTTATCTCTATTCCGTATTGAGAAAGACTTGTAATCTTTTTCAAGATATTGGAACCAAGACTACCATCTTTGCCGCCAATCACATCTTCCTGATTAGTAGATGAGATATAGTTTTTCATTGCATTATAAGTTGCAGTGTTAATACGCGACTGTGCTACTGCTTCAGAACTCAAAGTTTGATTATACTTTTGAGCATCATCAATTCTCCAAATGACATAGCAATTAGAAATCATTGTTTTTTTATCAGCTGTTATCACCTCTGTTGAAGGAAGATCATACAGCCGCTCGCCAACAAAAATTTCTTTTGTACTCTGCACAAAAGGTATGGTCAGATAAACACCTGGGTCTTCTTTCACGTCCACCACTTTACCAAACTGGAGAATTAAAACCTCCTGGTCTTTTTTATTGTGATGAAAACTAACAAGACCTAAAAAAACTACCAGTAAAACTGCTACAATACTTGTAGCAATAATTGCAACGTTTTTCTTCATTTTGTCTTACCTCCTACTTGCTTTCTTCAGATTTCTGAGTTACTTCTGAATTACTGTCAACATAGATTACCTTTCCATCTTTAGAAATAACTATCTCCATGTTAGGCAATACTTCTGAAAGTGCCTCAAGATACATACGATTTTTAACAGATTCAGGATTTAAACTATACTCAGAAAAAAGTGCTTCAAAAGAAGCGACTTCTTCTTTAGCCTCATTAATCCTAACTGTTTTAGATGCTTCAGCATCCTGCTCGATCTTTTTTGCTTTTGCTTCAGCAGCAGGAATTTGCGTATTTGTATACGCATTTGCCTCATTTACTGCTGTATCGGCATTCTGTTTCGCATCCTCTACATCTTTGAAAGCTTTGGCAACTTCCTCAGTAGGTGGTTCAGAATCTTGAATTGTTACATTAAGAACGTCAAGACCAGTCTCACATTTGGCAAGTTCAGTATCAATGTCATTTAAGACATCAATTTCAATCTGGCCTTTACCAGTTGTCATGACTTCGTCAACACTATAACGTCCTACTGTATTTCTTATTGCACTCTGTGCAATATTTTCCAAGATTCCTTCAGGATTATCCGTACAATAATAGTACTGAATAGGATCTACAATACGATATTCCAGATAAAAGTCAATATTAATGAAGTTGAAATCACTTGTAATCATCAAGCTATCTTCTGTTACGCTTTCATCTGTTTCTTCAGTATAACCAATTGCCATGCCCTGTGTTGTTGCATCAAAAATATGCTTTGAACTAACAAACGGTGTTTTGAAATGAATACCTGCCGTGGAAATAAGTTCATTATGACCAAAAACACTGGTAAAGCCGATTTCCTTTTCAGTTGTGCTATAAACCGCAGTAAATAAACCTATAACAATTACAAGTACAGCATATCCAAGGAAGATCCATGGCTTAATTTTTAAGATAAACTGGCCTGTTTCATAAGAGTCATTATAATGGCCACCAAATCCAGTATAATCTTCCTTAGCCTTTTCCAATTCCCGTTTTTGCGCCAAAACATTGCTCTTGACTACAGCAAAAAACGCAATCATAACAATTAATAGTGAAACCAAAATAGTTACTAATAACATCTGCTTCTCCCTTCTACTCTTGAACCCTACCTCTTGTTACAATTTTGAAACTACATATTTGTTTTTCAATGTGCTATAACTATCCTTTACTTTATGAGTTGCATAGTGCACTCGAAGAAAATTATAGCATATATTAGAATATATTTCAAGTTTATGTAAACATTTCAATGTAAAGAAACATAATTAACTCCAAGTATACTTGGAATTAATATTTATTTTAACATATCTCTTTTATTAAGCCAAAGTGTTACAATAGCCGTTGTAATTATAGCAATTAAAATCATTATAATAAACCCATATTGATTATTCTGAAAAGGTAAATTCACATTCATTCCCCAAAAACTTGAAATCATTGTAGGTACAGCTAAGATAATTGTAATTGATGTTAATGTTTTCATTACACCATTTAAGTTATTAGAAATAATTGAAGCATAAGCATCCATTGTACCATTTAAAATGTTATTATAAATTTGGGCCATTTCTATTGCCTGTCTATTTTCAGTAATTGCATCTTCTAGAATATCTTCATCTTCATCATATAATTTTATTATTTTTCCTTTTAGAGTTTTTTCCATTACTATTTCATTTGATTTAAGTGATGTTGCAAAATACACTAAACTTTTTTCTAAGTTAAGCATTTTTAAAAGTTCTCTATTTTTCATTGAATTTTTCAAAATGTGTTCTGCTATTTCTGTTTCTTTATTTATTTGTTTTAGATAAGTTAAATAATATGAAGAATTACAAAATAAAATTTGGAAAAGAAATCTAGACTTTTTATAAGTTTGAAAATTTTTTATTTTGCCTTTTTCAAAATCTTCGATAATTCTATTTTTTCTAAGTGAAACTGTAATAAAAAAGTCATCTCTTACAAAAATCATTCCTAAAGGCATTGTTGTAAAAACCTCTGAATTATCTGTTCTTTCAATAATTGGCACATCTACGACAAATAGTATTGTATTATCATCTTCTTCTATATCAATTCTAGCTTTCTCTTCAAAATCTAATGCATATTTTATAAACTGATCTTGTATATTTATATTTTGACACACTTCTCTTATTTCTTCTGGAGTAGGATTTACCATATTTATCCAACATCCCTTTTTATATTCGTGTACTTCTTTAAATTCATTTATTAGTGGATCTGTGTTATATATATTTATCATATTTTTTCTCCTATTATTTTAATTTTCTAATATTTTCCAGCTTCCTATTTTTTCTGGATAATCCTCAAATTCCATTAATTCTTTTTTAGTGGGATGATAAAAACTTAAATAGTATGCCCAAAGTGCAAGTCCTTTTCCTCTACCTCTTGTACCATATTTCTGATCTCCAGATAAACTATGTCCTCTAGAAGCAAATTGAACTCTAATTTGATGGTGTCTGCCTGTATGTAAATTTACTCTAACTACTGATAGATTAATTTCTGCATTATATTTAATCACTTCATAATCTAAAACTGCTTCTTTAGCATTCTTAGTTTTATTTGTTACCACTTTACTTGTATTAGTTTTCTCATTTTTTAATAAAAAGTCTTTCCAAGTATCTTTATTTTTTTCTAATTTTCCATCTACAATACATAAATACTTTTTGCACATTTTTTTCTCTCTTACCTGCTCACTTAATCTTGAAGCAGCTTTTGAAGTTTTAGCAAAAACCATTACTCCACCTGTTGGTCTATCTAATCTATGTACTAATCCCAAATAAGCCTCTCCTGGCTTATTATATTTTTCTTTTATGTACTTTTTTATTATTGTAAGCAAGTCTTCATCACCGGTTTTATCTGCTTGTGACGGAATATTTACTGGTTTTTCAACTACAATAATGTGATTATCTTCATATAATATTTTTAAACTTTTCATTTTAAATCCTTTTATTTATATCTATTTTTCCCATCTTCCATAAATCCCACAAGGTAATACTAAATTAGAATCTTTCATTGGAAGTCCAATTTCGCCTGATGATAATTTTCCTTTTTTCATACCTAATTTTAAATTTAAAATATTCTCTAAAACCTTTGAAGAAATTCCTGTAGTATATGAATTTATCAAGAAAAATAATGGGGTTTCAGACAAAACTCCTTTACATAGTTCTACTAAATCTGCAATATTATTTTCAAATTGCCATACTTCTCCATTTTTTCCTCTACCATAGGAAGGTGGATCCATTATAATTGCATCATATTTGTTTCCTCTTCTGATTTCTCTTTGAACAAATTTAGTTACATCATCAATTATAAACCTAACTGGTCTATCTGAAAGTCCAGAAACTGCCAAGTTTTCCTTTGCCCAAGATACCATTCCCTTAGAAGAATCTACATGACAAACCTGTGCTCCTGCATAACTACATGCAACAGTAGCTCCCCCTGTATATGCAAAAAGATTTAAAACTTTTATGTCTTTTCTTCCAGAATTTCTTATTTTATTAATCATCCAATCCCAATTAACAGCTTGTTCAGGAAATAATCCTGTATGTTTAAATCCCATTAATTTAATATTAAAAGTTAATTCTTTATACTGTACTTTCCAGGAATCTGGAACTTTTTTATTATATTTCCATCCTCCGCCCCCATTACTGCTTCTATTATATCTTGCATTTGCTAACTTCCACTTTTCAGGAAACATTTTTTCTTTCCAAATAATTTGCGGATCAGGTCTTATTAAAACAATATTATTCCATCTTTCAAGTTTTTCACCATCTGACATATCTAATATTTCATAATCTTTCCAATCTCTTGCAATTTCCATAACTTCTCCTTAAAACTATCTATAATATTTCTCATAACTTTCATCTGTTCTCTCTAATTTTCCACTTCTTATTTGTTCATCAAAAAACTTTTTTACTTTACTTTCTCTTTCAAAACTTGTTTTTGTATAAGAAAATGTAATTTTTTTCTTAATTTCTCTAAGAATTTTTGTTTTTAACTTGATCTTTATCTATTAAAATTATTGTGTTTATTTTCACTTTATACTCCTTTTAAAAATTCTTCTATCTCTGTAATACTTTCTTTTGGAGTTGAGGCTCCTGCCATAATTCCTACTTTATCTATATTAGAAAAATCTATTTTTTTTAATTCTTCTGCTGTTTCAATACTATATACATTTTCACACTCTTCTTTTGCTACATTCACAAGTTCTCTAGTATTAGAACTATTTTTTCCACCTATAATTATCATTGTGTGGAAATCTTTTGCAATTTCTCTAGTTTCTTTTTGTCTTTTTTCTGTAGCATCACATATTGTTTTATCAACAATTACATCTGCTTCTATAAAATTAGTTTCTATTTCTTTTCTCAATTTATCAAATTTTTCACTTGAAAATGTAGTTTGTGACACAACAAATACTCTTCCAGTTTTATTTTTTTCATATTTCATATAAGCATCTAAAATATCATCTTCATTTTCAATTATATAGCTATTTTCTCCAGCAAATCCTTTTATACCTATGACCTCTGGATGTTTAGCTTTTCCCACAATTATAATAAAAGACTTATCTTTTTCTTTTTGCACTTTATCATGAATTAATTTTACTCTTCCACAAGTTAAATCAATTATTTCTAATCCTTTTTCTTTTGCTTTTTTATATATTATCTCTGGTTCTCCATGTGCTCTAAATATTACTTTTGAATTATTAGGTACTTTTTCTATATTATCTACTGTGATCATACCTTTTTTTTCTAATTTATTTATTACTTGTCCATTATGCACAAGTTCTCCTAAACAATATATCTTCTCATTTTTTATATTTTCTTCCGCCATTTTTACTGCATAATTTACACCTGCACAAAATCCAGCTGTTTTTCCAATTACTATTTCCATATCTTTTCCTAACCTATCTTCTAATATTAATTTGAGTATAAACCCATTATTTATTATACTATAAAATTGTTTAAAATGCAAAATATTATGCAAATTATAATACTTCTAAAATAGCTACAAAACTATATAATAAGTATCCTAAAATAATAAAACTCACAGTTGTAATTCCTATCAAAATTCCTAAAAAAATTTTTCTCATATTTTTTCTCCTTTGTATTTAAATTTCTATATTCTATATATTCAAGAAATTTTAAATTATAACAAAAAATAAAAAAATTTTGTAAAAATACTAAAGTGAACCCTATTTAGTAGATACTAAATATGGTTCACTTCATAAAACAAATTATGTATTTTTATTTTTATAATTCTTCTTTTATTTTTTCTGCCAGAGCTAAATTTATACCTTTTACTTGTATTAAATCTTCTATTGAAGCTTCTTTTATCTTTTTTACACTTCCAAATTTCTTTAAAAGCGCTGTTCTTTTTTTCTCACCAATTCCATCAATATAATCTAGTTTAGATTTAGTCATCTCTTTATCTCGAACTTTTCTATGATATTCAATAGCTGTTTTATGAACTTCATCTTGCAGATTTGTAATAAAATTAAATAATTTCTCTGAAATTAAAAATTCAATTCTATTTTCATCAATTAAAGCTCTAGTTGAGTGTTTATCATCTTTAACCATACCAAATACTGGTATTTCAACACCTACTGTTTCCATCGCTGATTTAATTGCTCTTATTTGTGTTATTCCACCATCTGCTAAAATTAAATCTGGTAAAGTTCCAAATCCTCCTTTAGGATTTTCAAGAGAATGCCTTAATCTTCTTGTTACCACTTCCTCCATACATTTTGGATCATCTTGTCCATAAACAGTTTTAATTTTAAATCTTCTTGATAAATTTCTTTTTATAACTCCATTTTGAGCAACACACATACCTGCTACAATAAAGTTACCTGAAATATTTGATATATCAAAACTTTCAATTTTAAGTGGCATAGTATCTAAATCCAATACATCTCTTAATTCTGTTAAAATTTCTGTTTTATCTTTTAATTTATTTTCTAAAGTTATTTTACTATTTAGTTCTGCCATTTCTACAAATCTTAGTTTTTCACCTTTTTGAGGAGTCTTAAGCTCAACTTTTCTATTTCCAATATTTGAAAGCCAATTTTCCAATACTTGTTTTTCTTCTAAATCATATCTAAGCATAATCTTACTTGGAAAATCTTTTCTATCTATATAATATTGTTTTATAAATCCAGATACAATTTCATCTTCACTCATATCTTTAAGATCATCAAAAAAGTAGTGTTCTCTTCCAATCATTTTACTATTTCTAATAAAAAATATTTCTATACAAACTGTAACTTCGTTTTTATAAAGACCAATTACATCTATATTGTTTTCTGAAATATTAGAAACTTTTTGTTTTTCTGAAACTCTTTCTATTGCTAAAATTCTATCTCTTACAGATGCCGCTTTTTCAAATTCTAAATTTTCAGAAAATCTATTCATTTCATATTCCAAATTTTTTATAATTTTATCTATTTTTCCATCTAATAACATACAGATCTGTTCTATTTGCTTAGCATATTCTTCTTTTGAAACATAGCCCATACAAGGTGCTAAACATTTTTTTATATGATAGTTTAAACATGCTCTATCTTGATTTTTAAAGTTTTTGCATTGTCTTATTTGAAATTTCTCTTTTATGAAGTTTACCATTTCTTTTGCTGCAGAAACATTGGGATAAGGTCCAAAATATTTTGCACCATCATTTTGGATTCTCCTTGTCATAAAAACACCTGGATAATCAGACTTTACATCTACTTTTATATAGGGATAAGTTTTATCATCCTTTAAAAGGACATTAAATTTAGGTCTGTACTTTTTTATTAAATTACATTCTAATATAAGAGCTTCATCTTCATTTCCAACAACTATATATTCAAAATGATCAATTAAAGAAACCATTTTTTCAATTCTTGGTGTTTTATTATTTTTTCTAAAATACTGTCTAACTCTATTTCTTAAAACTACTGCTTTACCAACATAAATTACAGTATTTGATTTATCACGCATTATATAAACACCTGGTTTATCTGGAAGTTTCTTTAGTTCTTCTTCTATATCAAACATCCTATTCTCCAATCATTTAATTAAAAACTTTATACATTTAATTATAAACTATTTTTACTAAATATTATTATAAAATAAATTAAAGTATCGCGTAAGCGACCAAACGAGCTTTAGCGAGTGCGAAATGGAGCAACTTTCATATGTTATTTTTCTAAATTTTATTTTATAAAATTTAGAAAAGTCTAAGTTGCGACAGCAAGATACTAAAAATTTATTTTATAATAATATTTAGTAAATTAAGAATATTTCTTAATGTATAACTTTTAAAAATTTTAACTTATTCTAAATAACCTACATAAGGTATATTTCTTCCTTTTTCATCATAATCAAATCCATAACCAACTATAAATTTATTTGGAATTACAAAACCAGTATAATCTACATTAACATCTACTTCTCTTCTTTCTGCCTTATCCATTAGAACAGCTACTTTTAAACTTTTAGGATTTTTAGAAGCTAAATATTCTTTTAAGAATTTTAATGTACGACCTGTATCTATAATATCTTCTACAATTAAAACATCTTTTCCTTCTATATTACAATCTAAACCTTTTTTTACTATAATATTTCCTGTACTTTCTGTTCCAGCATAACTAGAAAGTTGCATAACTTCTAATATAATATCTGTTTTCATTTTTTTTACTAAATCAACTGTAAAAAATACTGCTCCTTTCAATACAGAAATAATAATAATTTCTTTTGAATCCTTATAATCTTTGTCAATTTCTTCTGCAATTTCTTTAATTCTTTTTTGAAGTTCTTCTTCTTCATACATTACTTTTAAATTTTCCATAAATCCTCCTTAATAATAAAACTTAGTATTTTTCTTCTTCTTTTATATCTTGACTTCTTTTTTCATGTACCTGTTTATCTTTGATTACTTTATCTGTTCTTTTATTAAAATCTTCTAATTCATCTCCTGTTAAAGTATGAAATTTTGAATATGTTTTTCCTTTTCTATATACACTCTTTTGATTAGATTTTGGTTTTCTATATTTAAATTTTTTAGGTTTTCTTAGTTTATTCATTTCTCTTTCTAATCTATATTTTGTCTTTTCAATAAATGAAATTTTACCCTTTTTTTCTAAAATAGATTTTGTATATTTTGTTATTTTATCATTATTCCATATACCGTCTGAAAAATCATCAAAAAGATGTTTTTGAACAGTTCCTTGATTTTCACTAAATTCTGTTACTCTTGATAAATAAATTCCGGAATTATATAATTTTTGTATTCCATCTTTTAACAATCTTCCAGATTTAGCCATTTCTAAAAACTCTTTTCTTTGTTCTGGTGACATACTTCTTAAATCACTATCTAATATAGAATTAGTATCATTTATTCTTCTTATTGTTTCATCTTTATAACTAGTTATTCTTTCTTCTATATCTTTATAAATTTCATATTTTTGAGAATGTTGTAACAACTTAATTTCATAATCCATAACATATTTAAGTCTATTATGATCAAATTCTATGTCATGCATAAAGTTTCTCATTTGTCTTATGCCTTTAATTGGCATATTTTCAAGTCGTGTGCACATTTTTTTCTCACATGATCTATATATTCCTGTTAAAGCCATCATAATATTATTTGCTTCATCTTTTTTAGCAATAGTTCTATTGTCATGTGGATATAATGTATTATGTAGTAATGAAAAATTTACTTCAACTTCATCTAAAAACGCTAAAGTTTCATTTTGAGATTCTCCAATTTTTTGTGATAAAAATTCTGCCAATCTATTTCTTCCCATTATTCCATTTTTTAAAAATTCTTTTTCAGTTACACCATATACAGCCTCTAATGCATCTGTAATAAAAGTTATATCTTTATAAGCTACTATATTTGGATTAAAATACGGTCTATATGCTTTCTTCTTAGGATATACACATCTATTTGCCGCTTTTTCCACAATTGCTTCTAACAATGAATTATTAGGATTATTTGTATATCTATTTATACTTTCTAATCTATCGTTTCCATATTTATCAAAAGTTAAAGCATGAAATATTTCATGAGTTAAAATCTCATATAACACTTCTTTATCTTGATTTAATACACAATCTCTTGATATTGTAATTCGTTTTTTAATAGGATCGTATAATCCTGCTGTATTTTTATATTTTTCAGAAAATTTTCTTACTTTTATGCTTCTTAAATTATATATAAGTGATTCCACATCTTGCTTTATTTCTTCATTAGAAAGTTCAAATTCTGTAGCTCTTCTTAATAAAATATCAACAATAATGGGTTTATATTCTTCATCAACTTCTAATTTTTTTACACCAGTTTCAAAAAATTCTCTTAATTTTTTATTTTCATAATCTATAATCATATTCTAATACTCCTTATAATTCTGAATTTTTATATATTTTTAGAATTCTTTGGAATATTTTTTGTTTTCATTTGTTTACATCTTATAACATCTGTTTTTCCAGAACTAAGTTTTAACATTACTCTTTTTATAATTTTTTGATTTTTAGGATTGAATTTGTCCAATACAATTATCTCACCATCTGGCAATTCTTCATACAAATTACCATCACTATAAAGCATATATTCTTTTCCTCTACTTTTTATTGATGTAATCAAAAAAAGTTCATTATTATTTTCCATAAAATTTACCTCATTATAATATGTATTTTATCAAGTGTTTATATTATATTACATTTAATTTTTTCTGTAAATAAGTATATTTACAAAAAACATTTGACATTTTGATTAATTTTACATATTATAATATAGAAATAGGAATTTAAAAGTAAGCACAAAAAATTAGAAAGGAGTTTAAAAGAAACAAAGGTTAGCGCCAGAACTAAATTATATGATTTAGTTGACGAGGTCTAGAGTTATCGAAATATTCGGCGGATGCTCTAGTGGTTTATTTACAACCATAAATTAAATTAAAAAATAATAGAAATATTATAACAGAAATTTAATTAGTAAATTGCTTACACCCTATTTTTAAAACTAGACTTTGGACAGTATTATATCTGCCCTTAAATTCTATACTCTAGTTTTATTAAAGAAAGGTGGTTTTTTTATGTGTGGAATAGTTGGTTATATAGGAGAAAGAAAAGCAAAACCAATATTAATTAATGGTCTTTTAAGACTTGAATACAGAGGATATGACTCTGCTGGAATTGCAACTATTGAAAAAAGTGGAATTAAAAATATAAAAAATAAAGGTCGTGTTATAGAGCTTGAAAAAGCTCCAGGCATAGATGATTTAGTTGGAACAATTGGAATTGGTCATACTAGATGGGCAACACATGGTAAACCTTCTAGTATAAATTCTCACCCTCATTTAGATAATTCAAAAAAATTTGCTGTTGTTCATAATGGAATCATTGAAAATTATGCTGATTTAAAAGAATTTTTAAAATCAAATAATTATACATTTTTATCTGAAACAGATACTGAAGTAATTCCAAATTTAATACATTATAATTATGAACTATCTAAAAGAACAGGTTATGAGCGTTTTCTTGAAGCAGTTACAAATACAACAAAGATGTTAAAAGGAAGTTATGCTTTAGAAATTTTATGTTCAGATTTTCCTGATAATATGATTGTAGTCCGTAAAGATAGTCCTCTAGTTATAGGTAAAGGTGTTGGCGAAAATTACATAAGTTCAGACATACCTGCTATACTTTCTTTTACAAAAGATTTTTATCTTTTAAATGATAAAGAATTTGCATATATTTCAAGAGATTCAATCTCTTTTTATGATGAAAATTTAAATGAAATAAATAAAGAAATTAAAAATATTACTTGGGATGCCGGAGCTGCAGAAAAAGGAGAATATCAAGACTTCATGTTAAAAGAAATACATGAACAACCAAAATCAATTAGAGAAACTATTGGCTCTAGATTAACAGAAAATGCTCCTTCTCTTATTCCAGATTTAGAATTAGATAAAAATTATTTAAAAACAGTAAATAAAATTTTTATAGTGGCTTGTGGAACAGCTATGTATGCTGGCTTAGCTGCCAAAACAATTTTTGAAAGTTTATGTGAAATACCTGTTGAAGTTGAAGCTGCTTCTGAATTTAGATACAGAAATCCAATAATAAATAAAAAAACACTTTGCTTGTTTGTTACACAGTCAGGTGAAACAGCTGATACTATTGCAGCATTAAAACTTGCTAAAGAAAAAGGAGCAAAAACTCTAGCAATTTCTAATGTAATAGGCTCATCTATTTCTCGTGAAGCTGATTATACAATATACACACATGCCGGTCCTGAGATAGCTGTTGCTTCAACAAAAGCTTATACTTCACAAATAGTATTACTTGCAATCGTTGCTATTAATTTCGCTGAAAAATTAGATTTAAATAAAGATAAAGTTGAAGAATTGAAAAAAGATATTCTACTTCTTCCAACCCAATTAGAAGAAGTATTAAAAAACACAGAAAAAATAAAAGAATTTGCTAAAAGAATTTATAAAGAAAAAGATGTATTTTTCATTGGTAGAGGAATAGACTATACTGTTGCTTTAGAAGGATCTTTAAAACTAAAAGAAATATCTTATATTCATTCTGAAGCATATCCATCTGGAGAATTAAAGCATGGACCTATTGCTTTAATTGAAAATGGTGTTACAGTAGTTTCTATACTAACTAATAGATTATTAGTAGAAAAGTCAATTAGTAATATTCAAGAAGTTGTAACTCGTGGAGCAAAAACTTTTATTGTTACAAATCAAGAATTAAATCATAATTTTGACGAAATAATAAATATACCAAAAACTAATGCTCTTATCTCACCTGTTCTTTCTGTTGTACCACTTCAACTTTTAGCTTACTATATCTCTAAAGAAAAAGGATTAGATGTAGATAAACCAAGAAATTTAGCAAAATCAGTAACAGTAGAATAATTTTATAGCTTTTTAAGTATTTTAACATAATAAATATAAAAATGATAAATTCATAAACATATTTTTTTCATAGTACATTTTTTAAACCGTTCTGTTTCAGCACAGAACGGTTTATTTTTTATTTATGTAGTTGTTTGTCTATCCAGTTCTTAATTTAATTAATCTTATCTTGTACAAATTTTTCTATTTCCATGTGCTATTAATTATCTACCATTTCAAATCCATCTCGTGTAAATCTTACTGTTTGATCTCCTTTAAAAGCTACAATATTTGTTGTATTTTTTTCTTTCATCCACTCTCTTACTATTATACTTTGCCATTTTCCAGAATTATATCCATTTCCATTGTCATTATTATATAACCATTCTGGTGCATTAAAAAAACATATATCTGGATCTATTGCATCATATACTTCTTTTGTTACTCCATTCTGCCCATGATGAGACATTTGAACTGCATCGCTTTTAAGTTTTTCAGGTTCTTCTAACAATTCTTTACTTGTATACACATAAGCATCCCCTAAAAAAATCATACTTTTATCCACATCTTCTGCGGTCAATTTAAACACCATACTAGCTTCATTTCCATTATCCGAATTTGTTATTTCAGGATTAGCAATTCTAATTATTTCACAATTTACATTATCCATTTGAATTATTTGTCCTTTATAACATTCCACCTTGTTTTTTATCTTATAATTACTTAAAGCTTCTATCATTGCTTTTTCTGTTTCGAATCCTCTTTTATCATATTTTTCATACCAGTCTAAAGAATTGAAGTAATAATATAAATTTTCTATTTCAAGTTCATAAGTTCCATTTAATAATTCTAATAAAGCTCCTACATGATCATCATGTGCATGTGTAATATACCAATAATCTACTTTTCCATCTCCATATTTTATAATATAATCATATAAAATATCAGCATCAATATCCCTTCCACCATCTACAACTATAATCTTATTATTTCTAGTTCTTATTATATATGCATTCGAATTTATATTACCACTGTCTTTTTTATTAGAACCTGCAATTAATGTAACTTTCATTCCTTCTATAGTTTTCTCATATTCTAATCTCTTTACTTTTTTATTATGTAAATATATAAAAGAAATAGTTGTTATAATTAAGATAATAAAAATCAAAAGGATTATTATAAATTTTTTCATGTTTACCTCTTATTCTCAGTAGTTAAAATACTGTAACTTAAAATAAATTACCATATTTTATTTCGTTTATTATCTTAACATATTCCAAAAATTTTATCAACTTGGCATATTTATTAAATTAAAAATAGTTTGGATTTTAATTCCAAACTATTTTTAATTTACCACATTTAGTTTTTTCTTTTTAGCTTGTTTAATTAAATAGTTATATTTAGCCTCTTCTGCTTTTATTTGATAAGTATAATAATCAATCAAATCACTATCTGCAAACTGTAAATTATTATACATATTAGCTAAAGAGTTTTTTACGAATATAATATTTTGCAATAATTCATTATTTTTTTCTAAATCAGTTTTTTCATTTATCTGTGCTTCTTTAACAAACTCATCATACATAAATATCATTCCTCTTTATTTACAAAATTTTAAAAAATTCATATAAATTCTTTTAACTTATATAAAATTATTCTCTTTATATATTTATGTATATTTTTAGATTTTATACCAAATTAAATAAATTTTTCAATTTCTTTCCAAACCGCATCTTGATAAATCTTTCGTTCTGCAGAAAATGGCAATATTGTACTATATGAAATTCCTAAAATTTCTTTTATCCTGTTAACCTCATCATTTACTTTTGTTATAGCAATTTTATCTGCTTTATTAGTAATTACTATAAAAGGTAAATTACTTCTTAAAATATAATCATACATAAGCATATCATCAGCAGTTGGATTATGTCTGATATCTAATAAAAAGACTATTAAAGAAATATTTTCTCTTTCTGCTAAATATTCTTCAATATATTTTCCTGATATTACTTTCTCCTGCTTAGACATTTTACTATAACCATACCCTGGTAAATCAACAAAATAAAATTTATCATCCATGTTATAAAAATTTATTTGTCTTGTTTTACCTGGCACATTACTTGTCCTTGCTAAATTTTTCCTATTTATCATAGTATTCACAAATGACGATTTACCTACATTTGATTTACCAACAAGAACAATTTCTGGCAAATTATTCTTTGGATATTGTTTTTTACTTACTGCTGAAATTTCAAATTTTGGATTTTTTATTATCATAAATTCTCCTTTATTTAATTATTTTTTATAAAAAATTTATACTGCATCAATTCTTTTAATGTATAAATTTCTTTCATTTTTCCGTTTATTTTATTTGTAGAATATATATTACCATCTTCATCTAAAGAAATTTTTTTATTTGAAGCTGCTAAAATATCTTTTGTTGTGTTAATCCATTCATAATACTTTTCATTTTTTATGTCTAATTGATTTATAATGTTATTTAATAATAAATCTAATCCACTATAATTATTAATGTTCATATCACTAATATCATAATTTGAAAGTATTAATGCTTGAGTATTATATTTTCTATAATCATTTAATAACTCATCATCTGTATTAAAATATTCTAGAGTATCAATAACATTTTTATTGTCCTCTGTATATAAGTATGGTAAATGGTCACCTAAAAATATTAATATTGTAGGTTCTTCGTAATTTTTTATATATTCATACAACCTTTTTAATTCTCTATCAGAATTATATATTCCTTGTGAATATGCAAGTAAAGTTTCATTCATTTCATTACTTAAATTACTCTTAGTAATTGATATATCATAATTAGAGTATTTTTCTTTATTATATGGCATATGTGATTCAATTGTTTCTAAAACATATAGTATTGGTTTAGTAGAATCTTTGTTTTCTAAATCTCTAATAATAACATCTGTACAATATTTATCAGTAATATTTTCATATTTCTCATTATCTGTTAATTGAACATATTCTTCAAATCCCATTTTTTGATAAGCCTTTTTAGAATTATAATAATCTTTTCCAAAAACAATTTTAGAACTATATCCATTATTATTTAATACTTTCACTAAAGATGGTATATTTTCACTGTTTTTTCTATTATATAAAGACATTATTGGTATATATCCTCTTGGAAAATAATTCATACTGCCACTTGTGAGTAATTCAAAAGCAACATTTTCAGATGCTCCACCATAAGTAGGTGACACTAGATTAATCAATTTTCCCTCTTGTTTTAAGTTATTAAAATTTTCAGTTATATTCTTATCAAATTCTATTTCATCCAATTGCTCAACATCCCAAAAAGATTCAGAAAATAATACAATAATATTAGGTTTCCCAAATTTTATATTATTTTTTTGAACATTAGTAGAATTTAATATATCATTTAAATCTTTTTCATTATACCCTTCTGGTTCTACAAATATATTATTTAAATATGTTCCATACATACCATTAATTAAATTATATCTCATATAATAATTTATACTTGTAGTATGTGATTTAAATTCTTCATATCCATCTGTATTTAAAAAAATTTTTAAACAAACATTTTTGGTATAATTGCTTGGAAAAAATAATAAACATAATATTAGAATATCTACTAAAACAATTATTATTCTTATTTTTGGACTTTTTATTTCTAAATTGTATTTAAAATTAAAAAATATAATTATTGCTAATAAAACAAAATATATTATAAATCCAATCAAAATATTCTTTATTGACTGAAAAGAAACATCTTTTGTCACAAGTCCAAACAAATTTCCTGTTTCTCCAATAAATTTTATGTCAGAAAAATAAATAGGTTCACCTGTAAATGTAATTTTAATCTGATTTACTATACTTAATAGAAATACTAATATACAGATTACTATTGTTGCTCTTGAAGATTTTTTTAGAATTCCTAAAAGCAAACTATATATCACTAATCCAAAAAACACAGAAAATAGTAGTGTGTCATTATATACGCTATAAGCATTAAATGTAAATATCTTAAAAAACATGTCTGCAATTAAAAAAATATATATACCCACAAGAGATGAAAATATTATACTTTTTACAAATTTATCTCGTTTATATTCTTTTTCTTCTATTTTTTCCATTTGTTACCTTTTATTATTTCTTTCTTATTTCTTTTGTTCCTCCCATATATGGCCATAAAACTTCTGGAACTTTTATGCTTCCATCTTTTTGATAGTTATTTTCTAAAACAGCAATTAACCCTCTAGGGCTTGCTACAACTGTATTATTTAATGTTGCTACTAAATAATTTCCTTTTTCACCTTTAGCGCGAATAGAAAGTCTTCTTGCTTGTGCATCTCCTAAAGTTGAACAACTTCCAACTTCAAAATATTTTTGTTGACGTGGACTCCACGCTTCTACATCACAAGATTTTACTTTTAAATCTGCCAAATCTCCACTACAGCATTCTAGTGTTCTAACTGGAACGTCTAAACTTCTGAAAAATTCTACTGTATAACTCCACATTTTGTTGTACCAATCCATCTGGTCTTCTGGTTTACAAAGAACTATCATTTCTTGTTTTTCAAATTGGTGAACTCTATATAATCCTCTTTCTTCTAATCCATGAGAACCTACTTCTTTTCTAAAACATGGTGAATATCCTGTAATTGCTATTGGTAAATCCTCTTCTTTTACAATTTGACCTTTAAATCTCCCTATCATAGAATGTTCACTTGTACCTATTAAATAAAGATCTTCTCCTTCAATTTTATACATCATTGCCTCTAATTCTTCAAAGCTCATAACTCCATTTACAACATCTGATCTTATCATAAATGGTGGTATACAATATGTGAATCCTTTATTAATCATAAAATCTCTAGCATATGCAATCATTGCTTCATGAAGTCTTGCTATATCTCCAAGTAAGAAATAAAAACCATTTCCACTTGTTCTTCCTGCACTTTCTTTATCTAATCCTCCGAAGCTTTCTATTATATCTGCATGATATGGAATTTCATAATCTGGAACTACAGGTTCTCCAAATTTTTCATTCTCAACATTTTCGGTATCATCTTTTCCTATTGGAACTGATTTATCCATTATATTAGGTATTTTCATCATTCTATTTTTTATTTCTTCTTTTAGCTGACTTTCTTTTCCTTCCTTTTCAGAAAGTTTAATATTTATTTCTTCAACTTCTTTCTTTTTAGCCTCTGCCTCTTCTTTTTTACCTTGTCCCATCAAGGCTCCAATTTCTTTACTTATTGTATTTCTTTTCATACGAAGTTCATCACATAATAAAGTTAATTCTCTACTTTCTTTATCTAATTCTAAAACTTCATCTACTAAAATTAATTTATGATCTTGGAATTTTTTTCTTATATTTTCTTTTACCATTTCTGGATTTTCTCTTAAAATTTTAATATCTATCATATTTATATCTCCTTTTCAATTTATTACTTATATTTTTAATTTTCCATTAATTCAAATCTATGTTTTTGTCCTGTTATATTGCCATTTTTTTTACTTACATCTTCATCGCTTAAAAACATTTCTTCTGGTCTTGCCCACATATCTCCAGTTCCCAAGTGTGTATAAATAACTAAATTTTCTAAAGTTTCGGAATGTTTCGCTATTCCTAAAACTTCTATCTCATGACCTTTAAAATGTCTGTACTTTTTTCCTACCTCAACTTTTTCCATATAGATCCCCTTATATTTATTTATTTTTTATATAGTCTTTTGATAAATCTTCTACCAATTCAAATCTATGTTTTTGACCTGTTATATTATCCGGTCTATCTGGAATTTCTTCTAAAAACATTTTTTCAGGTCTTACCCATATCATAGAATCTTTCCTATCATATAATGGTTTATATACTACCATTCTTTGTTTATTTTCCGAATCTAAAGCCACATTTTCTACAAAATAATAATTTCCTTTAAAGTGTCTGTAAACTTTTCCAATTTTTACTGTTTCCATAATCTTTTCCCCCTTTATTTTTTATACAAAAAACGCCCTTATACAATGTATAAGGGCGAATATATCGCGGTACCACCTTTTTTATTAAAGAATTTTTTCTTTAATTTCTTATTTTATTGCTATAACCTGCAACAACTCGGTCTAGTTTTCTAGAAACATCTTAAGAGTAGATTTCATAAAGACTTTTTTCTGTTTTCACCAACCACAGACTCTCTACAAAAAGTTTCTTTATTACTTAATTCTTAATCATACGTCTTTTACTATGGTTAGTATTATATCATATTTTTTAAATTTGTAAATAGTTTTAGTAATATTATCTCATTAGTTTTCTTATAGATTCTTATAATTATATTTGTTTTGATTTGATTTGATTTGCATTTGTATTTTTATTCATATTTTGCGCTTAATGTCTAACTTTGTTCTATCCTTTTTAAGTAACTATAATTTTTTTACAATAACTTTCAATGCTTTTTCTCTAGGAAGCATAACTACGTGCCCACACTTGCAACACTTTAGTTTGAAGTCAACTCCAATTCTTGTTATTTCCCATGCTTTACTTCCACATGGATGTTGCTTTTTTGTTTTTACTATATCTCCAATATTATATTCCATAACTACCTTCTTTACTTTTAGTCGCTGTTTTCATTTAGAAGTTGCCCTAAGGCAACTTCCAAAACAGCATGAGATTTGAAAATAAGCATCTTCTCTTCTTTTTTTTGCAAGGATTGCGAATACTTACAGTTCCTTTAATAACATAATTAGTTCTTTTGACATTAATACTGAGTTCTTTATCTGGAAATTTGTTGTCCAAATATTCTGTAAGCTTACCCAGCTGGAGTTTTTCATATGCAGTATCCTTTATTTCTTGAGTTACTACATTCTCCTTTGTATAATCTTTGAACTTGATGTCGATGAAGAGCTGACGCTCAAATTCTTCTCTCGGGGAAATTCTCTTTTCAGAAATTTCTGGTTCTATTTCTTTTGTGCCCCGAGATTTACGAGAAAAGATTCTCATACTAAAACCTCCTTCTATTCTCTGCGTCTACGAGTTACATATATATTATATCATAAATTCGCTCTTCTAACAACCAAATCTCTTCGTATATATTAGAAATTTTAACACTTTTATAAAAGTATTCTATTAAAAATATATATTTTAACTTTATTGTTTTTGAGATACAAAATAAAGTAGTTATTAATTTAACTTTAATAACTACTTTTATATTTTTTACTACAGTTTTTATTTTACTTTTAACTATATTTACTAAGTTAAATATTAATTTTATCTTTTTATCTATATTTTTAAAATTCAATTTTTAATAAAATTTTAATATTGTTAAATTCTTCTTAGAATTTCTTCTTTTCCTAATACTTGCATTATTTCATAAAGATCAGGTGTGTTGCTTCTGCCTGTTAATTTTACTCTAATTACTGTGCTAATATCTCCTACATGTCCTTTATAAGATTCTGGATTTGCTTTAAATTCTTTTACTTCTCTTGCATATCCTAATTCTTCTGATAAATCTTTTATTTTATTAAACCATGTTTGTTTATCATCATTTTCATCATAATATTTTTCAAAATATGTTTTTACTATTTTCTCTATTTCTTCTTCATCTGAAACTTTTTGATATTCAAACTCTCCATTTTTATCAAATTTTTCAGGATACATATAGTAAATTATATTTTTTACATCTGACCATTTTGCAATATCTTTTCTTGGTTTAACATTACCTCTTTCTATTCCAAGAACTTTTAATGAATATTCTTTATTAGATAACATCTCAAATAATTCTTCATCAAATTCTTTGGCCCATTCATATACTGCATCATATACTTCTTCTGCTGAATATTTTGAAATAACATTTTTGGATACATCAAGCATTTTAACCATATCAAATAATGCTCCACTTACTCCCATTTTCTTTAAGTCGAAATCAAAATCATACATCGATTTTTCTGGATTTTGCTTTCTCCATATTTCAAAATTTGAATTAGCTATATTCATTAAATATTCTAGTACTGATTGTTTTGGTATTCCTACTTCTTTATAATAACTTACAGCAGCCTCAGGATCTTTTCTTTTACTTAATTTACGCTTTGATTCTCCTTCTTGCTTCATTAAAGCAGCTGTATGAGCAAATTTAGGAGCTTTAAATCCTAATACATAAAATAATTGTAAATGTAAAGGAACAGAAGCAACCCATTCATCTCCTCTTGTTACTAAAGTTGTTCCCATTAAATGATCATCAACAGCATGAGCAAAATGATATGTAGGAAGTCCATCAGATTTTATTATTACAATATCTTGGTCATTTTCTGGAAATTCTATGCTTCCTTTTATAATATCTTTGTGTCTTATTTTTTTGTCAGGATTTCCAGGAGATTTAAATCTTATAATATATGGATCTCCATTTTTAATTTTTTCTATTGCCATATCTACTGGCATATTTCTACATTTTGTCCATCTACCATAATATCCTGTTCTTTCTTTTGCTTTCTCTTGATTTTCTCTAATTTTATCTAAATCTTCTGCAGAGCAAAAACAAGGATATGCATTTCCTTCTTCTAAAAGTTTTTTAGCATAAGATTGATATATATCTTTTCTTTTACTTTGCATATATGGACCATAATTTCCATTATCTGTTCCATCTAAATTTATTGTTTCATCTGGATATACATCATAATCTTTTAAGGCTTGAAGAATCTGTTCAGCACCATTTTCAATTTCTCTTTTTTGGTCTGTATCTTCTATTCTTACAAAAAATACTCCTCCTGTTTGTTTAGCTAACTTTTTAGCTATTAAACTTTGATATAAGCCTCCAATATGAACAAATCCTGTAGGACTTGGTGCATATCTTACAACTTGTGCTCCTTCCGGTAGCTGTCTTGGTGGATATTTCTCTTCATAATATTTATAACCTTTTACATTTGGAAATATTAAATTTGCTAAATCTTTATTATCCATTTTATTCTCCTTACTGAATATTTTTACAATATATTCTTTCTCTTTAAATTAGTATTTATTATTATAACAAAGTTATTAGTAATTTTCAATTATTAGTAACTTTATTTTTTTATATTTACACAATTTTTATAATATTGCTATAGAAAATTATATAATAATTTTAGTTACTTTTATATAACATAGAAAAAGCAGCCAGAGTGTTAACTCAAGAGGCTGCTTTAAATCAGGCAGTTATTCCCCATGCAGGTATAAAAGCTAGAAGTACAATTAGAGCTATAAATATTGGAATTGCCCAAATAGGGATTGTTAGTATTAAGATAATGTATGCATATTGCATAATGCGATTCACTTTATCATCTAATCTCTCGTTAGATTCAAATATTACCGTTTCCTCGATATATATTAAAGCCTCATTTATTAAGTGTCTCGCATGATTGACTGATATTCCATATTTAATTTTAGCCCATTGGTTAAAATAGATTATCCAGACAATACAACCAATAATAGAAAATACTATATCTACTGTAAGCTGATCTAACTGAATTGCCCTACTAAATTCAATAGCTTGCAAATTCTCCCAGTAATATGAATGATATATATATGAAATCGTTCCTGTAAAAGGACAAATCATACACATCACTAAACTAGCTACTTTACGTAAAACTTTTGTAACTCTAAATCCTTTCAAGCACCCTATGGCAACTGCCCAAATTCCGAACAACTCCCGTACAACACATAATATGCTAAGACCTAGCATATTATAAAATAGTACAAGAGTGAAGGCCGATATCGCATGAAGCACTAGCCGAACACACGGTATCATAAGCCACCCTGAAACATTTGATAACTCTGCAGCAGCTATAAAAGCCACAAATAAAATCGTAAACAAAATTTCTGGGTGTTTCTTTAAGTATTTCATCATAAGTAATCTCTCCTTCTCCTTTTCGGTTTTTTCAAACTACTGCATTTTTTAATTATACCATATATTTACATAATTTTCAAATTTTCTAGCTCTTCAAAAATTTTATCAAAATCTCTTATAACAATATAATCTTTTACATCAACTATTTTTTTACTTTTTTCTCCTGTGTAGTCATATAAAATCGATTTCATTCCTACATTATTTGCTGCTAATATGTCTCTAGATTTATCATCACCAATCATTATACATTCTTCTGGCTTTGCATTAATTTCTTTTAAAACTTTTTCAAAAGCTTTTTTAAAAACTTTACTACCATATTTATCTGCACCAAAAACCTTTTTAAAATATTTTAAATAACCAATATTTCTTAATCTATTTTCTTGAACCTTAGTATAATAATTGGTATATACATATAAATTAAATTTTTCTGATAATTTCCTTATGGTATTTTCATCTATAATAACTCTTTTGGTCCAATATTTTCCAGAAAGTTTAAGTATTTCGTCAATTAGTTTCATATCATAATTAGTATGTAATAATTTATTTATTGTTTTTAGCATTTCTGTTTTATCATAATACATATTATCTTCTGTAATAAGCTTATCATATTCATCTATTGCCTCATAAATATCATAATATTTTTCTTCACTATATCCACAATTTTTTAGAGCTTCCTTATAGCATTCACTATCTTCTTTCTCATCTTTTATTATAGTATCATCTAAATCAAATATTAAATTTTTAATCATATTTTTCTCCTCTTCTATTTTAACTTAAACAAATTATAAAATTTCACATTTTATATAAATTTCATTTTAAATTAATTTGTTTATAAATCCTAGTATTTTTTTATATTTTTTAATATTATCTTCTCCACTTTATTTAATGCTTCATAATATGTTAAAAATTTTACTTTTCTATTTCTTATATCCAATCTAATTATTTTTACTCTTTGATTATAACTCTTCATATAAATTTTGGCTACAATATCTTTATTAAGTCCTAATCTCCATAATTTAAAAATTTCTTCATCACTCATAAAAATATTATTTATATCATTAATATTTTTATTCTTTTATTTTCGCCTACATTTTTGATATATAACTCATAAAAAAATATATCTTTATATATATAGCAAGAAATTTAAAGTCACTTCATATTATATAAAAAATAATACCAAGACATGTAAATCTTGGCATTACTCATTTTATTAAACTTCCATAATAATTGGCAAAATCATTGGATTTCTTTTTGTAGTTTGGAATATATAGTCTCTTAGAGTATCTCTAATACTTGATTTTATTGTAGACCAATCAGTAATATGATTATCCACACATTTCATTAATTCAACATTTATTAATGATTTTACTTCATCCATTAAATTTTCTGATTCTCTAACATAAACAAAGCCTCTTGATATTATATCTGGTCCTGCTATTACATTACCTGTTTGATCCATTGTAAGTACTACAATTATTAAACCATCTTGTGATAAATGTTGTCTATCTCTTAAAACAATATTTCCAACATCTCCTACACCTAATCCATCAACAAAAACTTTACCTACTTGAACATTACCAGTAAATTTAGCTTCTTTTTCATTTAATTCTAAAACTCTACCATTTTTTAACAGCATTATATTTTCTTCTGGAATTCCCATAAGTTCTGCTGTATGTTTATGCGCTATTAATTGTCTATATTCTCCATGAACTGGAATAAAGAATTTTGGTCTTACTAAAGATAGCATTAATTTTTGTTCTTCTTGACATGCATGTCCTGAAACATGAACATCTGCCAACGCACTATATACTACTTCTGCACCAATTTTCATTAAGTCATCAATTACTTTTGAAACGAATTTTTCATTTCCTGGAATAGGAGTTGCAGAAATTATTACTAAATCATTTGAATTTATATTTACTTTTCTATGTTCTCCATTTGCCATTCTTGTAAGTGCTGACATTGGTTCTCCTTGACTTCCTGTTGTAATAATTACTAATTGATCATCAGTATAATTTTTTATCATATCTATATCTATAAATACGTTTTTAGGTGCATTTATATAACCAAGCTCTACAGAAGTATTAATCATATTTATCATACTTCTTCCACAAACTGCTATTTTTCTATTATTAGCAACTGCTGAATTTACTATTTGCTGAATTCTATGCATATTTGAAGCAAAAGTTGCAATAACTATTCTTTTTTTACAATTTAAAAATAGTTTATCAAAAACTTCTCCAACTGTACTTTCGGACATAGTATATCCCTTTCTTTCAGCATTTGTACTATCTGAAAGTAAAGCTAAAACACCTCTATTTCCAAGTTCGGCCAAACGCCCTAAATCAATTTTTTGATCATCTATTGGAGTATAGTCTATTTTAAAATCTCCTGTATGAACTACTGTTCCTACTGGTGTATGGATCGCAAGTGCTACTGAATCTGGAATACTATGACAACTTCTTATAAATTCCACTCTCATTTTTCCAAGCACTATTGTTTGTCCTTGTTTTACAACATTTAATTTCGCTGTTTGTAATAAATGATGTTCTTCTAATTTATTTGCTATTAATCCTATTGTTAATTTAGTAGAATAAATAGGTACATTTATTTGTTTTAATAAATAAGCTATAGAACCTATATGATCTTCATGGCCATGTGTTACAACTAAGCCTCTTATTTTTTCTTTATTTTTCTCTAAATAAGAAAAATCTGGAATTACTAAATCAATTCCTAACATATCTTCTTCTGGAAAAGCTACTCCACAATCTACTAAAACAATATCATTACCATATTCAAATACAGTAATATTTTTTCCAATTTCTTCAATCCCACCTAATGGTATTATTTTTAAGTTTTCTTTTTTAAAGCTAAAATCTTCATTTATTGCTGGTAATTGCTTTTCTTGAATTTTCATTAAATGTTTTTTTCTTTTTACTGTTGTAGGCATTCTATTTTCTTTTTTATTTTTATCTTCTACAACATTTAAAGAATTAGATTTTTTTATTTCTAATGCTTTAACATTTTGGGCTACTTTATTTTTTTTAGTAGCTGTGCTTTTTTTTGTAACTTTAGTTTTTTTTGCACTTTGAGTACGTTTTCTTATTGGTGTACCGATTTTCTCATTTGATTTTCTATTTTCCTCCATAACATTTCGTATATTAAACAAACGATCTTTTAATATACTCTCCTTTCCTTATTTATTTTTCCGTATATAAGTTTATATAAATAACTTAAAATTATATTTTATTATTGATTAATAATGTTTTTTATTAAAACACACTTAAAAAAAGCCTATTACTAGACTATAAATAGAAAATATTGCTTAATTTTAATTTCCGATTATTTTTTTAATATATAAATATTGTTTAACCCGTACCAAATTAAATAAAATTCACATTAAATTTTATTTTTAAATATTAAAGATGTCTATCTCCTTATCCCTAATATATTTTTTAACAATATTTAATTTTTATTCCGAACATTTCTTTTTATATTTTCCAAAGTAATTTTTTGTTTTTATATAAATCTCATTAATACTGTTTAATATTATACTATTTTTATTTAATTATGTCAAATATTATAAAATGCAAATAACTATAAAAGTATGAGAGCCCCCATAACGAGGACTCCCATTTTTTCTTGCATACTACAAGATTCACAGTCTGGTTTCCTTAAATTATCTTTTGGTCAACAGACTGATTGCTGTTTACGCAGCGAGCTTACGCGCACAAGGCTTGATAAACTCCGGAGAGAAAATCAGCACATAGTACTTTTCCTCCGTAATAGGATCGATGCACACGCGCTTGGATTCAGACATAAATCTTCTGAAGAGAATTCCCCAGAATCCTTCCATGAAACCGTCTTCAGACGTTGTCTTGATGGCATAAGTGCCGTCCTTTTCGGAAATACTGACATTTTCTGCCACCTTCTGTGCGTCCACAATCAACCGATCCAAATCATCCTTGAGTTCCTTTGAAAAAGGACGAACATAGAACACGCGGCTCTTGCTCTCCTTGTCATAGTACAGCTCAACATTGTAATTTCCCATCTTTTTTTCCTCCTTGTTATTTGTCAAAAGTTTATACGTATGGGAGTGGAAACAGCTTCTAATATTTTCCACGTACATATTATTATACCACTTTATGTAAATTTAGTCAAATTTTAGCAAATATTTTCGTTCGACAAAATTTGCTAAAAATCGATTGTCGCACCTATTATTCCTGCATCATTTTTCATCTCTGCTGTTACAATTTTTACACTTGATTTATTAAAAGTAGATTCTGGTTTATTTATTTCTTCAATTAATTTATTTAGTACTGGATGTCCTTCATAATATGAAAAACTTCCACCAAAACAAACTATTTCTGGCTCAAAAATATCAATCAAATTGCATACTCCAATTCTTAAATAATCTATAAATTCATTTATATCATCTTGTACTTCATCATGATATTTAACCATTAATTCTTCTCTTAAATATTGTCCAGAAATATCTGTTCCATCTATTCCTAAAGTATTTGTTATTCTAGTTTTTAATGCTTTAATTGAAGCATATCTTTCAAAACAACCTTTTTTTCCACAAGTACACTCTAAACCATCTTTTACTAGTGTAATATGTCCAAATTCAAAGCCTGAAAATCTCTTTGGTTCTAAAAGCTTGCCATCAATAAACGCTGCTCCACCAATTCCAGTTCCTATATTTATAAAAACACAATCATCATAGTTTTTCATAGCACCATATTTTTTTTCAGCCAATGCTGCACATTTTCCATCATTTCTAATTTTTACTGGCAAATTGTATTTTTCTATTAACTTAGTTTGTAAATCAAAATTTTTTAGGCCTAAATTCCAAGAAATTATATGTCCATTAGTTACAGTTCCAGGAGAAGCAACTCCTATTTTTTCAATATCTTTTATTGAAAGTTCATTTTCTTCTAATATTTTATTTATTAGTTCATCAATATTATTTAAAATTGCAGTTTCAATATTTTTTCTATCTTCTTGCGTAAAAAATTTATCAACTACTGCTTTTAAATTATTTTGTTCAACTAAACCTATTCCTATATGACTTCCACCTAAATCAATTCCTATTTTCATATTTTTTCTCCTTTTTAGATAAATAAAAATCCCCCTAAGTATACTTGTATACAAGGAATTAAGATAACAACTGTAAAAATCAAAATCGCAATTCCTACTACTCCATAAGAAATCATTGGCAATATTTTAAGTAATCTGTTTATTTGGTTCTCTATTTCAAAATCTACATATTTAATTACTTTTTCTGTTATATCAATTAATTTGTTATTTGAACTCTTTTTTAGCATCTCAATAATTATTGGACTTAAAATTTTTTCATTTTCAAAAGGTTCTAACCAAGATTTTCCAATATAAATATTATTAATAGATTTTTCTAAAGTATCTATCATATATGTATTTTTTTCTACATCTTTACTAACTTCTAATGCGTCCTGAATTCTCATTTTATTTTGCATATTTATATATAAAGTTTTTAATAATTTTGAAAAATCAATTAAATATTTAGCTTTTCCAAAAATAGGATTAGTATATTTTATATAATCCAATTTATATTTTCCATTATCTGTATGTAAATATTTTATTATTAAAGCTATGCAAATTGCTATAATAATTGTTATTAAAAACCAGTGATTAATTATCTTACTAATAAATTCTGTTAATATAAGTGTACTACTTGGTACTGTAATATAAGTTCCATTTGTTAAAAATATGTTTTGGAGTACTGGTATTCCTATAAAAAGTGAAATTATTGTTAAAACTATAATACCTAAAAAAACTATTAGATTAGGTATAATTATTTTTTGTATTTTATTTTTTAATTCCTCTTCATTTTCTAAATAATTTATTGCATTTTCTAAACTTTCATCAAACTTTCCAGAAATTTCTCCCATTTTTATAAAATTGACATATATAAAAGGAAATACATCAGAATACTTTTCCATAGCTTCGTACATAAATTTTCCTTGTTCAACATTTTTTAAAATTTCACGCAAAATATCCTTGAAGCTTTCATTTTCAGTATTATTAATTATAGTTATTAAAGCATGACTACTAGTAAACTTAGACTTTTTTAATAGTGAAAATTCTTGCGTGAATTTCTTTATTTCTTCAATTTCAATTTTGTTAGATATTCCAAATAATATATTATTAAAATTTCCTTTTGACTTTTTTTTCAATTTTGCTGTTCTTTTTGATTTACTTTTTATAGTAAAAGTATTTTTTACACTAATTGGAGTCATTCCATTCTTTTTTAATTTGTTTAAACAAGAAATTTTATCGCTTTCAACCATCTTAACTTTTATAACTTGCCCTTGCGGTGTTAATACCTTACATACAAAACTAGACATATTTCCTCCTTTCTATAAATTTTAATTATCTCAAAGTTTTAATAGTATAAATTTATTGGTGCATATTTTGTGAGATTAAAGTTCATATAATATATATCATCTTCATCTCCTAATTTTCTCCATACACCATATTTACCATCAAAGTTACAATCTTTAGAAATATCTTTTACTTCTTCTGCAATTCTATTAATATGAAGATATTTACTATCAACATATAAAAAATCTTGTTTTATAATGTTTTTAGTTGATTTATATCTAAAGTAACTAATTTCATCTGAAATTGTAAAATTGGGTATCCATACATATATATAATTACTTATATTTACTTCAGAATTATTATAATTTATATTATTTTTTACTGTACCATATTCATCTATAAATTGACTTTGTAGGTCATCACCATCTTTTAAAAATATTAAAACTTTTGCCCAAACTTTTGCTGAATAGTTATACCACTCTATATCATTCATAGTTGTAGTGATATAAGACTTTTTATCATAAGAATATTTTATTGGAATTACTTCATAATCGTCCAAACTAATATTTATATCATTAAAATAATCTTCTGAAATAATTGGTCTATTACATTCTCCTATTATATCATGTTCTAAAACAGTAGATAATTCATACTTTTCTTCATTTCCAGCAACCAAGTATTTTATTAAAATTTCAACTTCTCTAGATTCATTAAAATTTTCTCCTGAAGACCCAATTTTTATTTCCACATCATAACCTTTTGGAATTTCTGTATTAAAAAATTTATCTTCTACATAATCTCCCGAAACTGAAATATATTGTGCATTATCAACTATTTTCTTTGTCATTCCTACCATTGAAAGCTCACTAATATATTCTTCAAATTCACTATAAGTCTTTGAATTCATATTTTCTAAAATATTAATAGCAATTCTTGAAGCTTCTGCATTTTGATTAATTTTTTTAGTTTCCGCATTAATTTTTACACATACTATAATTCCTAAAAATATTATACCAATAATTATAATTATTGAAAACAATATTTCTAAAGAAACTATTCCCTTTTCTTCTAAAAATTTCTTCATATCTTTTTCCAAATCTTTTTATTTTACCTAATTATTTTATATAATCTTAAATAGGCATATACATTAATTAAAAATGCATATGCCTATTTTTGATAGTTTTTATATTTTATTTTCTATTTACAATTATCTCATTAGCACTTAAATTTCCATTTTCAACAAATTCTACTGTATCTTTTGTATTACTTAAAAATACTCCACTATCAACTGCAACAAATATTACAACACCAGCTATTAGAATTACAGGTATCATTATTATTACAAATCTTATTATAGATGAGCCTTTTTGTGATTTCATTTTCATTTCTCCTCATTATTATATTTTTTATTATATTTAAATTTAAATCATTCAATAAAATTTCTTACTAATACTTATTTTGAGTTTTTATTTTCAAAAAACGTTCCTGTTGTTGAATTTTCTTCATTTAGTGTATTTTCTACTTCATTCTTATTTTCTTCATTTTTTACAACATTTTGGGAATTACTACTTTGTTTTATATCACTTTGCGTTTCTTCGCTATTTTCGAAAACTATCTGACTATTATTATTTGCATTATTAGGTATTCCACTTGCAGTTTCTGTTCTAGTAGTTTCTTCTATTGGTTCAGAATATTCTGCAAAAGGATCTTGTTTTCCACTTTCATAAGATTTTTGATTTGCATATATATTTAAATCTTCTTTGTCTATACTATAAGATTTTAAAAGAGCATCTTCATTTGAAGTTACTTGATTCGTGTTTCCTTGAATTTCTTCAACTGCTTTAAGTACTTCCTCATCTGGTTTATACTCCACAGAAGTTATATCTTCTTTAAAAGGTATAAGATCATAAAATAATAAGCCTATTACAAATAATATAACTAAAATCAGTAATATCATTATAAAAACTTCTTTTACTATTTTTTTATTCATTGTAAAATCATTCCTTTCTAAATATTACTTTTAGTAATACTTTTTTATCTTTATTCTTCTACTGTTTCATCATATTCTGTAACTGCTGAAGTTGGAACAGATGACAAATTTGTATTATTAATTGGAATGTTTTTTACTATAAAAGTTGCTTGTAAATTTTCTCCACCTTTTTCCATCATAAAATTTCTAATTTCAAATCCTAACTGATCATCATCTTCAATACTATATACAAAATCTGTAATATTTATATAATCACCTGTGACTGTAAAGCTTAAATCGCACATGATATAATCTTGTGATATTGATGTTGAAGTTGAGCTTTTTGCAACATCCAACTGTAATGTAACTCCTTTTTGAGTTGCATAATTTCCTATTGTTGTCCAAAGAAAATCCATATCATAAAGATCTATTGAATTTTTAATTGATGTATCTGTTATTTTTCCTTGACTTACAAGTTCATCATATTCAGATTTTTTATTTTGATATTCTTCCACAGCCTTTTTTAATTCAGAGTCTTTTGAGCTAAACTCTTGAAGATTTTTTTCATTAAGCTTATTAAGCAAATCTTCTCTTTCGCTATTCATTTTTTCTATTTGTGAATAACTATTTATTTGAAAATTTCCTATTTTAACACCAAAAAAGATTATTTCAAAACAAATTATACCTGTTATAACTAATAATATAATTAATATTGCTTTTCTCATGGCAAATCTCCTTCTATTGTAATTTGAACTAATGAATCACTTTTTGTACCTGGTGTTGATTTTATATTTTTTAGCATTCCATCATTTTTAATAGCTGCAACAAAATATCCTAATTGTTCATACTTTTCAGATACAGCCTCAATTACAATATGATTACTTGATGTATTTTCTATAGATATAATTTGAACATATTTTGGTATTATAAACATTATCTTATTTAGCATATTTGGAATTGCATCTTTTGAAATTATTCTATTATTTTTACTATTTGGTGAAACATTCACTGTAGAATTTACACTATTTATTAAAGCATTATAAGTGCTTGTATGATTTTTTATTTGTTCTAATTGATTATCTAAATTTTCAATTTGTTCTGTTGTTTGTGCTAACTTTTGATTTATTTCTGATTTTTGTTTATTGATATTTCTAGATAATATTCCTCCAAAAGTACCAAAACAAATTGAAGTTATAATAAATACTGCTATAACTCTTATAAGCATTTTTTCTTTTAAATCTAATGGATCTTTAAAGATTGATTTAAAATCAAAGTTATTTTTAGAATTTATTATTGTTTCTAAATCAAAAGCATCAAATCTTGAATTTGAAGTAAAATTTAAATCTTTGTTTAATTGTCCTAAACCATCTAAAGCAAGTGCTATTGCTGAATTAACTTCTATATATTCTTTAGTTGGTATTTTTAAAGAATTAGTATCAATAAAAAACGGTTTTAGGATTTCACATTTTGATTTTTTAAAGAAATCTTGAAAATACAAATCTATATTGTTAATACTTGCACCAATACCAGTAATATAGACTTTATCTATCTTTTCTTTAAAACTTCCTAAAATTTTCTTAGATTCATTTGCAATTTTATATAAAATAGGCATTACTATATCCAAGTACTCATTTTCATCCATATTTCTAACTTCATGCCCATAAATTGTTATATTTTTACATACTTCATAAGCTTTTTTCCAAGACATTTCAATATGGTTTATCTTTTCTATAACTTCTTCCATACCAGAATTTAATACATCTATTCTATAAATTTCCCCATCTATAATAGTGGTTATTTTGGTTTCATTTTCAATATTAATTATTGCAATATTTTCATTTTCTACAGTATCTAATAAATTTGTTATACTTGTTGATACCGGTGTCATTGCTACAAGCTTATAATCAGATAAATATTTTGAATTTTTTTCTATTTCTTTTTTATTTGTAGAAATATATATAGCTTTATATTTATCAAAATCTTGTTTATTTTCTCTTAAAATATATCTAGAAGTTAAAGCTGATTCATCATATCCTTTTTTACTACATAACATTTCGAATTCGATTTCTAAAGATTTAGTAATATCTTTTTTTTCAAGCATAGAAAAAACATCAAAATAATTATAAAGTTCATTAGATATGTTTATACAAATAGGAGTTTTATAACTATTAGTTTCAGCAATAATTTTATTTAATGCTTCTTCTAAATTTTCAAAAACTTCAACATTAAAAGCTTCAATTTTATAAGAATCTTTTGTCTTTTTTACTTTAGCATATTTTATTAAGTTTTTATCTATATAAATTCCTAAACAACTTAACATTACTTTCTCCTTTGTTTTACATATAACAAACTAATAATATTATGTCAAAAATATCACATTTTATTTTAATATATATGTATATTTATATATTTTTTTACAAAAAAAGTCAATATATTTGCTATACTATAAATATAAATGTAATTAAAAAGTAATATAAGTTAAAGAGCAAATTTATTTTTAAATTTGCTCTTTTAAAATTCCTTCTCTATATGCTACTAAAAGTTGTTTTAAATCATCAATTTCTTCTTGTAATTTTTTTCCTATATCAGTGTCTGCAACCCTTTTTCTTTTTATAATATTCTCTTTAAGAATTGTTTGAGTTCTAATATCTAAACCTTCTTCAATTGCCTTACACTTAGATTCAAAAGGTTCATTCATCGCAAGTACTAATCCATGAGAATTATATGTTAAAGTATAACCTGCAATTCCAGTAGTTGGTTGATATGCTTTTGCAAAACCTCCATCTATTACGATAACTTTACCTCCTGCTTTTATTGGACTTTCTCCGTCCTTAGCTTTTACTGGCATATGTCCATTAATTATATGTCCTTCTTCTATATCTGCTTCAAAATTTTCTAAAATTTTATTACATATTTCTTCCTCGTTTATCAATGTATAATAAGGATTTTTATGTTCTTTATGTAATTGTTTATCATCAATAAAATATCTCTCAAAAGTTGCTGCTTTATCTTTTCCGAATAGAGGTGATTTAGGTCCACACCAAAAATACCACATTAAATCTACTGCTTCTTGATTTGTTTCATTTTTTTCTCCAAAAAAAGCCTTATGTGCTATATTTTCTATATTATCTAATAATTCTTTTCCTTTTAATGCTTTACCTAAAAGTTCTACTTTATCAAACTCCCCATTTTCTTTCATTGGGATACAACCATGAAATAATACATTTGAGTTAAAATTCTGATACATGTGTCCTTTTGCATACAAAAAATTTACATGTCTATTTAATTTTTCACTATGCATAAATGAAATCTTTAATCTATCTATAATTTCTTTTTCTTCATCTGTTAATTTATAAGGATTCTTAGAATTTATTGTTGGAAAATTAATATCATTTAATTTATATTCTTTTCCATCTATTGTTACTGTTCCTTTTTCTAAATTCATCTTATCTAATAACAGTCTATCTTTCATCTTATATTCTGGATGTTTTTTTATAAGTTGCCCCTCTATTTTAAATTGAATAACAGCCATAGCTTTTTGTATTTTAGATAAAATTATTTTATCAGTATTGCTATATTTAGATACTTCTTTATTTCTAGGCAAAAATGCTTTACATTCATCATTTTTATAGGTTTCTGACGCAAAAATAGAAAGAGGTCTTATATTTATTCCATATCCTTCTTCTAAAGTTGCTAAATTATCATATCTGCTGCAAATTCTAACAACATTTGCAATACATGCTTCATTTCCACTTGCAGCACCCATCCATAAAATATCATGATTTCCCCATTCTATATCCAAACTGTGGAAATTCATTAATTTATCCACAATTATTGGAGCACCAGGTCCTCTATCATAAATATCTCCAACAATATGTAAATGATCTATTGCCATTCTTTTTATTAATTCTGAAATAGCTACTATAAAATCATCAGCTCTATTTAAGTCAATTATACTTTCAATTATTTGATTATAATATTGCTCTTTATTATTATCATCTCCTTGAAGATGTATTAATTCATCAATTATATAATCAAAACCTTTAGGCATTGCTTTTCTTACTTTAGAACGGGTATATTTTGAGCTAACAGCTTTGGTTACTTCAATTAACCTATATAAAGTTATTCTGTACCATTCGTTTAAATTAGATTTTTCTTTTTTTATTAAATTTAGTTTTTCTTCTGGATAGTAAATTAAAGTTGCTAAATCTTTTCTATCCTCTTCTGTCAAAGTTTTTTCATAAATATATTCTATTTTACTTTTAATAATACCTGAACCATTATTAAGAATATGAATAAAAGCTTCATATTCTCCATGAATATCACTTAAAAATAATTCTGTTCCTTTAGGAAGATTTAAAATAGCTTGAAGATTTATAATCTCTTCACTTACTTCTTGAATATTTTTATAAGTTTTACTTAATAAGTTTAAATATTTATCCATAATTTTCACACTATAATTTAATTTATAGTAAACTCCTTTTTTATTTTTGTATTTTAATTTTACTTTGAAATTTTATTAATAAATTATGAAATTTATATGAATAATAAATGTATTTTGTGGAAAATATAATCACATCTGGGAATAAAAATATTTGTAATTTCCAGCTTTATAAAAAGGAGATGATTATTTTGAAACCTATACAAAGTAAGGAAGAATATCAAACTTATGTAGATGATAAAACGCCAAATTCACCTATTTTAAAAAATTGTTTTAATGCTTTCTGGGTTGGTGGATTAATTTGTGCTATTGGACAAATAATATTTGAAATGTGCAAAATACGTGGAATAGATGAAAGAAATTCTTATACAATTGTTTCCATGTTATTAGTTTTTGCTAGTGCATTTTTAACTGGCCTTAATGTATTTAATAAAATTGGAAAATTTGCAGGAGCTGGTTCTTTAGTTCCAATTACAGGTTTTGCAAATTCTATAGTTTCACCAGCTATGGAATATAAATCAGAAGGTTATGTAATGGGAGTTGGTGCAAAAATGTTTACTGTCGCAGGTCCTGTTTTAGTATATGGAATTTCTTCAAGTATTATTATTGGTATTATTTACATTATTTTTAATACTCAAAGCTTAATTTTAGTTTAACTAACTGATTTAGTTTTCTACTTATTTTTTAGTCCAGTTACATTAGAATCCGTTTAGCTTTGAAATTTATTTTAGATAAAAATTATATTTTAAGGAGTGATTGTTATAAAAAAAGTTGGTAATCAAAGTTATATATTATCAAATTCAATAAATATTACCTCTACTGCTTCTATAGTTGGTCCTAAAGAAAAAGCTGGTCCTCTTCATCAATTTTTCGATCAATGTTTAGAAGATGAATTTTGGGGTGAAAAAAGTTGGGAAAAAGCAGAAAGTAAAATTGTTAAAGAAACTGTAAATATGGCAATTTCTAAATCAGGAATTCCATCAAATCAAATAGACTTTTGTTTTGCAGGTGACCTATTAAATCAATGTATTGCTTCATCTTTTGGTTTAAGGGAAATTAATATTCCTTTTATAGGATTATTTGGAGCATGTTCTACTTTTGTAGAATCTATGATTGTTGCCTCTAGTTTTATTGATGGTGATTTTGCTGAAAATGTAATATGTTCTGCTTCTAGTCATTTTTGTAGTGCAGAAAAGCAATTTAGATTTCCTTTAGAACTTGGAAATCAACGTCCACCTTCAAGTCAGTGGACTGTAACTGGAGCAGGTTCTGTAGTTCTTACAAAAACTGGCAATGGACCATTTATCACCAGTTTTACACCAGGTAAAATAGTTGATATGGGAATAAAAGATGCAAATAATATGGGAGCTGCAATGGCTGGAGCCGCTGAAGACACTTTAATCTCACATTTTAAAGATACTGGTAGAAATCCAAATTATTATGATGCAATATTTACAGGTGATTTAGGTCATATTGGAAAAGATATATTAATAGATTTAGCAAGTTCTAAAGGCTATAATATAAAAGCAAATTATAATGATTGTGGTGTATTAATCTTTGACAAAGACAAACAAGATACTCATTCTGGAGGTTCAGGTTGTGGTTGTATAGCCTCAGTATTCTCAGGATATGTATATAAAATGTTGCAAGAAAAAAAATATAAAAAAGTTTTAATGATAGCAACAGGAGCATTAATGAATTCTACTTCAACACAACAAGGAGAATCCATTCCTGGTATTGCTCATGCTATAAGCATTGAACTTTAGAAAGGATTATTATGGATTGGTATTTAATTCTAAAAGCATTTATAGTTGGTGGACTAATATGTGTAATTGGACAAATTTTAATTGATAAAACAAAACTAACATCAGCACGTATTTTAGTAATTTATGTAACCACAGGTGTTATTTTAGGTGGACTTGGCCTGTATAAATATCTAATAGATTTTGCAGGTTGTGGAGCAACTGTTCCACTTACTGGTTTTGGAAACTTACTTGCTAAAGGTGCAACCACAGAAGTAGCATCAACTGGACTAATTGGAGCATTTACAGGAGGAATAAAAGCAGCTTCAGGTGGAATTGCTGCTGCAATTTTCTTTGGTTATATCGCCTCTCTTATTTCAAAACCAAAAATAAAAAAACAATAAAAATTTATAATAGGTCTAAAATAGACCTATTATTTTTTAGAACAAAATAGAGATGTTAGTAATTGAAAAATAAAAATCGAACATTTTTTCGTAAAAAGTATTGACATTTTATTTTTATAAATGTAAAATAAAACAAACAAACATTTGCGAACATTTATTTTGTAGGAGGATAAAAAAATGAATATTTTTAATAAAGTAAAACATAGTAATATAAGTAAAAACAGCCGTTATACAAAAGATAATTTTTTGCTAGGAAAAGATGAAACTTTAATGCCAAAATTCACAAAAATATTTGGTCTAAATTACTCTGTTAATATATACTATTTAAAAATAGAAAAACCAGAATTAAATTTAGAAAAATCTTGTATAAATATTCATCTTCCTATGAATTATAGAAAAAACAACAATCAAGATTTATTAAGCATTATTTTATTAAAGATGTATACTAAAATAGCTGAAAATGAAATTGAAAATATAATGGAAAAAGCAAGACATGAATTTGGATATGCTCCAGAAGACTATGAAATAAAAAAACTACCTGCTACTCTTGCTACTTGCAATCAGGATTTACAAGCAATCACAATAAATCCTTATATTGTAATGTATTCAAAAGAAGTAGTAGAATATATTGTTTATCATGAATTTTGCCACTTAAAATATAAAACACATTCAAAAAAATTTTATACTATGTTAAAAAAATATATTCCAAATTATGAAAATATTGCAAAACAAATTCCAAACTTAAAATATTAATTTTAAATTTTTTTATAATAATCTTTATATTTTAATAAATTCGTAGTATAATTTATTGCATTAATAAAGATTAGGAGGTCATTATATGGTTATAAACACAAACCGGTTAATTCTCAGACCATTTAAGGTTGAAGATGCTACCAGTTTTTATGAGATAACACAGGATAAAGCAATTAAAGAGTATGTCCCATACGCTAGTCCTGAAAGTGTTGAAGAATCACAGCAGTATATTATCACTTATTATGCAAATGGGGACTTTATTCATGATTTTTACTTTATAATTGAATTACAGTCCACACATGAAATAATTGGTTCACTTATTGTTACACAAAATCTTGAAAAAGAATTTGACATGAGCCTTGTAATTTCCAAAAAACATCGCTGTAATGGCTACATGGCTGAAACAATACAAGCATTTATTAAAAGTATGCCAAGTAATTCTCACCTTATTTTTCTCGTAAATGAAAATAATCAAGCATCATTAAACCTTATGAAACGTCTCCAGATTCCAGAAACAGATTGTAATTATCCTGGAAACCGGAAATTTTTGTATGTAACTCATTAATCTGTATAAGATGAATAAAGGTGCTTTGCGAATGCGAAGCACCTATTTCTTTTATAAACAACTATTTAAATTATAATCCCTAATTATTTCAAGCCAAATTATTTAACAACAATATTATATATTTTTCCTTTTACATAAATTTCTTTTATAACTTGTTTTCCATTTAAAATATTTTGAATTGTTTCGTTATTGTCAACAACTTTTTTTATTTCTTCTTGTGTTGCTTCTTTAGAAACTAAAACAACAGCTTTTAATTTTCCATTTATTTGAACAGGAATTTCCATCTCATCATCTATTGTTTTAGTTTCGTCATATTTTGGCCATGGTGTTTCATTTATAGTTGATTTCTCTCCTAAAATACTAAATAATTCTTCAGTTATATGTGGAGCAAATGGATTTAATAATTGTAAAAATGTTTTATATTCTGCTTTATTAATCATTTTATCTTTATAAAATTCATTTGTCATCTTCATAAATTCAGCAACAGAAGTGTTAAATTTCATTTCTTCAATATCTGAAGTAACTTTCTTTATTGCTTTGTGCATCATTTTTTCATGTTTTTCTGAATATTCATCACCATCAACTAAAATTTCTTGCATATTCCATACTCTGTCTAAGAATTTACCACAACCTCTTATTGATTCCATAGACCAAGCTGCAGTTTGATCAAAAGGACCCATAAACATTTCATAAACTCTAAATGTATCTGCTCCAAATTCTTTAACAATATCATCTGGATTTATAACATTACCTTTTGACTTAGACATTTTTTCACCATTGCTACCTAAAATCATACCATGTGAAGTACGTTTTTGATATGGCTCACTATTTGGAACAACTCCTATATCATATAAGAATTTATTCCAAAATCTTGAATATAATAAATGAAGTGTTGTATGTTCCATACCACCATTATACCAATCAATAGGTGACCAATATTCTAAAGCTTCTTTTGAAGCAATTTCTTTATCATTATGAGGATCCATATATCTTAAAAAATACCATGAAGATCCTGCCCATTGAGGCATTGTATCTGTTTCTCTCTTAGCATCTTTTCCACAACATGGACATTTTGTTTTTATCCATTCTGTTTGTTTTGCAAGTGGTGATTCTCCATTTTCTCCTGGTTCATAGTCTTCAATGTCTGGAAGTTTAAGTGGTAATTCTTCTTCTGGTATAGGATTCCATCCACAATCTTCACAATATACCATTGGAATTGGCTCTCCCCAATATCTTTGACGAGAAAATACCCAATCACGTAATTTATAATTTACTTTTCTCTTTCCTAATTTATTTGCTTCTATATAATTAATTGCTTTTTCTATAGCTTCTTTTGAATTTAGTCCATCTAAAAATTCTGAGTTTATTGCTATACCATTTTCAACATCTGTAAATGGCTCTGTTATTTCTTTATCTAACTTATTAGTTTCTGAAAAATTATTATCAAATTTAGTTTCTAATTCATTTTGTAAATTTTCTTCTTTAGAATCAGTCTTTGGCATAATAACTGGTTTTATAGGAAGTTTAAATTTTTTAGCAAACTCAAAATCTCTATCATCATGAGCAGGAACCGCCATAATTGCACCTGTTCCATAAGTGATTAAAACATAATCTGAAATCCAAATAGGAATACTTTCATTTGTTAAAGGATTAATTGCTCTTATTCCTTTAATTTCAACACCTGTTTTATCTTTATTTAATTCTGCTCTTTCAAAATCTGATTTTAAAGCTGCTTTTTCCTTGTATTCTTTTACTTCATTAATATTTTCTATTTTATCTTCATATTTTTTTATTAGCTCATGTTCTGGAGCTACTACCATATATGTTGCACCAAAAATTGTATCTGGTCTTGTTGTATATATTAATAAAGAATCTTCTGAATTTACTTCTACAACTTTTGAGTCTGAATTTAATTTTATATCTTTTGTTAAAGCAACCTTAAAGTTTACTTCTGCTCCTTCGCTTCTTCCTATCCAATTTTTTTGTTGAGCCTTTATTTTATCTAAATAATCAATTCCATCTAAATCATCAATTAATCTTTGTGCATATTTAGTTATTCTTAGCATCCATTGTGATTTTTCTTTTTGAACAACTGGGCTTCCACATCTTTCACAAACGCCATTAACAACTTCTTCATTTGCTAAACCAACTTTACATCCTGTACAAAAATTAATTGGCATTGTTGCTTTATAAGCTAAACCTTCTTTAAATAGTTTTATAAATATCCATTGTGTCCATTTGTAATAATCTGGATCTGTTGTATTAATTTCTCTAGACCAATCAAAAGAAAATCCTAATGATTTTAATTGTTCCCTAAAATGTTTTATATTGTTTTGAGTTGTAATTTTAGGATGAACATGATTTTTAATAGCATAGTTTTCAGCTGGGAGTCCGAAAGCATCAAAACCAATTGGATATAAAACATTATATCCCTCCATTCTTTTCTTTCTTGCAATAATGTCTAAAGCTGTATAACTTCTAGGATGACCAACGTGTAACCCTTGTCCTGATGGATAAGGAAATTCAATTAATCCATACCATTTCTTTTTATTTTTAAAATCCTGTTTTGCATTAAAAGTTCCTTCTGTATACCATTTTTTTTGCCATTTTTCTTCTACTTCTTTAAAATTGTATGCTCCCATAGCTTACTCTCCTTACTTTTTATTTTAATAGCAATTATTATATATCAATACTTTGTATTTTTCAAGCTTTATGCACTTTATATTAAACAATTTTATATTAATATAAAACAATTTTGATTTTATTTTTATTATTCTTTGCAATTTTTTATTATATTTTTATTCTGCTATTCTGTTTAATCATGCAATTCATATCATTTTTACAGTCTCAAAGTTTACATATTATTCTGTGTTTTTTTCTTTTTTATCTATAAATATCAAATATTGTCGGTATTTGTTATACACTTTATTTTGACTATTATGTAAATCTATGCTATAATTATATAGACACTAATAATTTGGTTTTACTTATGAAAGGAGTGTTTCCCAATGAACACCGTAGAATCTTTATATCGCTATTACAAAAAAGTCGGACCCGCAGGCTTTGAGCTTTTTATCAAAGAACATCCCGAACTTGTTCAAAAAGCAAAAGCTGTAAAGGAAATGGACTCTAAAGTATATGCGGTAGCCTAAAGGGCCAAGTATTTTGTAAAGAAATAAAAAAAGCTCGTGTTGTCAAAAACAGCACAGAGCTTTTTTACTTTTATATTCTGAATTTCATTCTACTTTTAGTTCTATATTTTTTAGTTTTTATACTTTATTGTATTATAGTATTATACATTTTGTAGCATTAATTTTCAAATTTTAATATACAAGTTCTGTTTCTTGTGTTCTTTCAAGATTAATTCCTTTTATATCTAATTTAGGATTTTTACTAACTTCCATAGATAAATTTTGTTTCATTTTCTGAACCAAATCTTTAAGTCTATCAGGTGAATTTACTACATCTCCTAAAACTTGTATTATATAGGGTGCTGGCTCATCATAAATTTTTCCATCCATTTTTTTAGCAAGTTCATAATCTCTTGCACTCAAATCGCATATAGCATTAGTAAATGAATCTTCTAAAGCTGAACTTAATAAAGAATTATAACTTTGACTAATTGGTCTTTTTTTATTATCTAAACCTATGAAAATATCATCAACTTCTGGAGCATAAGCTAGATATCCTGAAATATTTTTCATAAATGGATTTGTATTTTCAGCACCTTCAAATAATTTTGGATGCTTTTGTTTTGTTCTTTCTATTGTACTTAACACTGTATTTAGTTCATCTGATTTTGAATTTGTATAAAAAACAAATTGTTCAGATCTTCCAGTTTGAGAAGCCTGATTATCTGAGCAGAATTTAAAATAAAATGGTTTATCACCAAATTCTTGTATAAATTTATTTGCTAACTCTGCAACATTTTCTCTTTTACAATTAATATACACCCTTGTATCATGTTCTTTTCTTGGTGCTTTTGACATAACATGATTAAATCCAATATTTCCTTTAGAATCTTTTTGTTCAATTAATGTTAAACCTTGATTTCTTTTTATATTTTCTATTAATATTTCTTCATTTTTTTTATTATTTCCTGGACTACTATTATTTAAAGCAGATAATCCTGTTAATACTCTATATGAATTTACATATTCCCCACTATTATATTGATGTAATAATCCTAAAACATATTGACTTAATGCAAAATCCAGTGTTTGTGGTTTTGGTGAAAAATCAACTTGTAATTGCTTATTAAATTCTTCAGATTCTATAGTTTGCTTTATATCACTAACAACCATATTCTCTACTGTTATTGGTTCTTTACTGGCTTTTGGCAAGCCTTTATTTTTATTAAATCTACCAAAAACTTTCTTTTTAATAAAATCTAAAAATCCCATTTTTCTCCTCTTTTGAATCTATTTATTATTTTACTCATTTTAATATTTTATACGTAATTATATCTACTTAATTCCTTTTATCTATATTATTTTATCAAATTAAATTTTATATGTCTAGAATAAAATAAACTTATAAATTAATAAAAAAAAAGAATATGCAAAACACATATTCCTCTTTTTTATATTAAATTCGATATATTAAGCTTTTTTTGCTATTTCTGCTAATTCGCTAAAAGCTTTTTCATCAGAAACAGCTATTTCAGCTAACATTTTTCTGTTTATTGCAACATTAGCTTTCTTTAAACCAGCTATCATTTTGCTATATGTTAAACCATTTTGTCTTGCTGCTGCATTTATTCTAACTATCCATAATTTTCTAAAATCTGATTTTTTATCTTTTCTTCCAACATAAGCATACATTCCAGATTTCATAACTGCTTGTTTTGCATTTCTATATCTATAATGTTTTGCACCATAGTATCCTTTTGCTTGTTTTAATACTTTTTTATGTCTTGCTCTTGTTGTTCTTGCTGTTTTTACTCTTGCCATTTATTTTCAACTCCTTCTCTTCTAATTTTATTCTAGTTACCATAAGGTAATAATTTTTTTATTCCTGCAACAACAGTTTTATCTGCATAAGCATTTTGAACTTTTCCAGATTTTTTTTGTCTTGTTGTTTTTGTTGCTAAACGATGTCTTCTATTAGCTTTTGTTCTTTTTACTTTTTCTGTAGCTGTTAAAGAATATCTTTTCTTTGCAGCTTTATTTGTTTTTAATTTTGGCATTTTGAAAAACTCCCTTCATTTTTATATTTTTTTTGTTAAAATTATAAACATTGTTTTACCTTCCAAGAATGGCTTCTTCTCAACTGTTGATATATCAGATAAATCTTCAATAAATTTATTTAAAACAAGTTCTCCTGCTTTAGTATTATTTAATTCTCTACCTCTAAATCTTACAGTAAATTTTACTTTATTACCTGATTCAAGGAAAGATCTTGCATTTTTGCTTTTAAAAGCAAAATCATGTTCACCAATATTTGGTGTAACTCTAATTTCTTTTAATTCAACAGTTTTTTGATTTTTTCTAGACTCTTTTTCTTTTTTAGCTTGTTCAAATTTGTATTTTCCATAATTCATTAATTTACAAACTACTGGTTTTGCATTTGGAGCAACTAATACTAAATCCAGATTTTTTTCTTCTGCTATTTCAATTGCTTTATCTAAAGATAAAACTCCTAGTCTTTCTCCATCAGCTCCAATTAATTGAACTTCTTTTTCTTTTATTTGTCTGTTTATAGGCAATTCTTGTTTTATAATAAAACACCTCCAAAAAAAAATTTGACTTATTTTAAAAAGTCAAATCCACATACTAATTCACTATAATTTTTAAAATTATTTCTTGAATTTTAACCTTATACTCTTATTTAAGATAAGGTGAGAAGTGGATGCTTCTTCTTAAAACATAACTATATTACTACTTTTTTTCTAGTTTGTCAAGTTTTTTTATATTTTTGTATGTTATTTTTCTTAATTTCGTTTTTTTAAACTCAATTTATTTTTATAT
>DSLMC04102__coassemble_705_pt1 | contig 57689 bp, 42 predicted proteins | sample DSLMC04102__metabat2_low_PE_001 | metagenome-assembled genome bin DSLMC04102
TAAAATCAATCAAAATCTTACAAAGTTCTACATTTAAAATTTTATAGTAAATTATTCATAAAAAAATTAATATCTATTTATGATAAAATATATATTCTTTATTTCATTTATTTTTATAAAATTAATAAAAATCTCTATTTTTGTATAATAAAAAAAGAAATATATTTATTTTAAATATATTTCCTTTTAAATAAATTATTTTTTCATATTTTTTATTCTTTCAATTGCTTCTTCTGTATTTTCCTTTGTTCCAAATGCTGTTAATCTAAAATATCCTTCACCACTTGGTCCAAATCCAACTCCAGGAGTACCAACAATATTAGCTTCTGTTAATAGTTTATCAAAAAATTCCCATGAAGTTAGTCCGTCTGGCACTTTTAGCCAAATATATGGGGCATTAATACCGCCATAAACAGTATATCCAGCTGATTTTAATCCTTCTTTTATTATTTTTGCATTATTCATATAATATGCAATATTTTCTTTTATTTGTTTTTGCCCTTCTTCCGAATAAACTGCTTCTGCAGCTCTTTGGACTGGATATGAAACACCATTAAATTTTGTTCCATGTCTTCTGTTCCATAATGAATTTAAAGAAACTTCTTCTCCAGTTTTTGTATAAGCTTTCAATTCTTTTGGAACTACAGTATATGCACATCTTACACCCGTGAATCCTGCTGTTTTTGAAAAACTTCTAAATTCTATTGCAACTTCTTTTGCTCCTTCTATTTCATATATTGTATGAGGTACATCTTCTTCAGAAATAAAAGCTTCATAAGCTGAGTCAAATAAAATTAAGGATTTATTTGCTTTTGCATAATCTACCCATTTTTTTAATTCTTTTTTTGAAAGAGTTGTACCTGTTGGATTGTTAGGAAAACATAAATAAATCATATCAGGAACTCTTTCTGGAAGTTCAGGTATAAAATTATTTTCAGAAGTTGCAGGAATATAAATCATATTTTGATATTTTCCTGTTTTTTCATCATATTTTCCGCTTCTTCCAGCCATAACATTAGTATCCAAATATACTGGATAAACTGGATCTGTAATTGCAACAACATTATCAATACTTAAAATATCTCCAATATTTCCACAATCACATTTTGCTCCATCTGATACAAAAACTTCATCAAGTTTTATATCTACTCCTCTTTTTTTATAATCATTTTCTACAATTTTCTCTCTTAAAAATTCATAACCTTGTTCTGGTCCATAACCTCTAAAAGTATCTGGATTTCCCATTTCATCAACAGCCTTATGCATTGCATCTATAATCTTAGGTGCTATTGGACGAGTTACATCTCCTATTCCTAGTTTTATAATCCTTTTATCTGGATTCTTTTTTTGAAATTCTGCTACCTTTTTTGCTATTGTAGAAAAAAGATAACTATCTTGTAAATTTAAAAAATTTTCATTTATATTAATCATATTTTCCTCCATATATGATTTTGATTGAACCAAAAATAAATTATTATTTTTAATTTATATCTTTATATCATTTTACATGACTTTTTTCAAGAGAATTTTTATTGTATTTTTTGAAATATTCTTTCTGCATTTTTTTCTAAAATATCTTCTACTATCTGAGATTCATATTTTCCTAATAAATCACTTTTTATTTTTTGTTTTATGTTTTTATAATCATAATTATATCTTCTGGTAATATTTTTTTCAATTTTTCAGTTGATCTTCTAAACATTTGTAAAACGCTAATATTCTCATTATAATAATTAGCCACAATAATTGCATAAGATACTTCTTAATCCTACATCAATATCTATTTTTCCATTTTTAGAATTATAATCTAAGTCTATGAAAGCTTTTAAAAATTTTTTAAGTTCTTCTTTTTTAAAGTATGAGGCTTGTTTTTTATATTTAGTTATTAAAAAAGTCTGATTTGGTCTTAAACTTAATGAATTTACAATATCTTTATTTAGATCAACAGCAATACTGCATAAATATATTTTTTTAAAATGATTATATAAAGTAATTAGTATTTTTTGAAGTGGCTCTTTTTGGTAAATTAAATTATCTAAAACATCTAAAGCTTTATCTATTTTTCTAATAGCTAAATTATCTGTTAATTCAAAAATTACACTTTCCATTTGCTTTATTGCCAAACTATTAACATCTTCAATAGTTATTTTTCCATTTTCTCCTGCATATTCAATTAATTTTCTTATTTCGTTAATTAAATTTTGTAAATTTGTTCCACAATTTTCTACTAAATAATTTAAAGTTGTTTCATCACAATTAACTTTATATAACATACATATTTGCTTTAATTTTTTTACTAATTGCAATTGTTTTAATTCTTCAATGTTACAAATAATTCCGTTTTTTTCTATTTGTTCAAAAACAGAATTTTTGTCTACTTCATTTTCCATAAAAACTATTATTACAGATTCTTTAATAATATCAAGATTATTTTTTATATATTCTGTTACTTTCTCTTGAAGTGGTGTTCCTGCCTTTTTCCTTCCATCTTTTTTAAATAATCCAGAATTTTTAACTATTATTAATTTTTTCTCATAACCAAAAGCTGGAACCTCAATATCTGAAATAATATTATCAGCATTCGTTTCATCAAGCACAATATAATTTATGCCTAAAAGTAATTCTCCAAATTTTTTCTTTATTTTGTTAACCGCTGTTTCAATCAAATATTGTTCTTCACCATATAATAAATAAAGAGGACTTAATCTTTCATTAATATTTTTAATTAATGAATCATATGTTAAATTCATATTAAAGTTCCTTTCTATATTAATCGTTTTTTATTAGTATATCATATATTATTTAATTATCAAGAAATTTTATTTTCTTTTGTCTCAAACCTATATTTTTATGTAGTTATAACATTTAGAATATACATTTAGTCGCATATCTTTACATAATTCATCATTTATTCAAAAAAATAATAAACAGGAGGAAAAAACAATGATGAAAAAAGTTCAAAAAAATGCAGGCAAACTGGTAGAGGCATGGAAACTTGGAGATGGCAGCGCCATTGAAGAACGGTTAATCAGTGAAGGAAAAATTGCTGTAACAGCTACTGGATATGAGCTTTTCTCACAGGAGGCAAAATCCGGATCTGGCGAAAAAGCCGTTTCTGGCGACTACTTCAAGATTGATGGTGCTGGATATCCTAGCTAATATCTAAAATTGTAAATGGGATCTCTTGCAAAAGAGGTCCCATTTTTTATCATGATAAACTTATTTGAACTATTTAATAATACATTTTCTAAATTGTGTGTATAATTTATTTTATAAAATTTATAAATATAATAACATTTATATTTTTTATTATTTATATCTATTATTGTTTCAATTACCGAATTATTCAACACTTTTTAAAGATTCTATCATATCAATTTTTTTCAAAGAAAAATATGTTATAAAATTTACAATGTAAGTAAATACAATGGTAATTAGAGCAGCATAAATATAACTTTGAGGAGAGATTATTCTCTTAAATCTTAAAATATTAATTTCACAAGTTCCTAATATAAATGAATTTAGCAAATATCCAAATATTAAGCCAAATATTATACCTATTATTGTTAATAAAAGAATCTCTCTTGTTACATAATTATATACTTCTTTATCATAAAACCCCAAAACCTTAATTGTTGCAAGTTCTCTTATTCTTTCACTAATATTAATATTTGATAGATTATATAAAACTATAAATGCTAGTAATCCTGCAGAAGCAATTAAAATATATACAACCAAATTCATAGCACTTAAAGTATCATTCATAGTGTTCATCAAATTTGTAGTTAAAGTAATAGATGCAATTTTGGAATCATTCAAGATATCTTTTGATAAATTATTTTCAGCATTTTCATCTAAATTAGTTTTATATTTTGCAAGTAATACATTAGCTGTAACATCTTCACTGTGAATTTTCTTATATAAATTATCTGTCATATAAATATAATGTGAAATATAATGTTCTGTTATTGCTCCTATTTTCACCTTATATTCATTATCATCTGTATCTTGCAGTATAATTTCATCTCCAACTTTTACACCTAAAAGTTGAGATAATTTATCTGTTATTATTACTTCATCATCATTTAATTTTAATTCTTCACCTGTTTTTAAATCTTTTAGTCTCACAACTTCTTTTAATGTATCTGAACTATCTATAACAAAAATTTGTGTTTCTTCTTCAAATTCTTCGTATTTTGCTGTTTCTGAAGACATATATATAGGTATAATTTTATCTATTTCTTCTTTTTCTTTTAAATTATTTATAGTTGAAGTTATTTCTTCACCTGTTAAAGTATTTTTTAAAGCAATTAACATATCATAATCATATATGTCAACATATTGATAGTCCATTATTTTCGAAATAGAATCTTTTAGTCCAAATCCTGCTAAAATTAAAGCTGTACATCCACATATTCCAACAACTGTCATTAAAAATCTCTTTTTATATCTAAACATATTTCTTAAAGTAACTTTTTGTGTAAAATTAAATTTGTTCCATAAAAACGGAATTCTTTCAATTAAAACTCTTTTTCCTGCTTTTGGTGCCTTAGGTCTCATCATTTCCGCTGGAGTTGCATCTAATTCTTTATTTGCTGTATAAATTGTTGATCCAACTATGCAAAGTGTCATTATTCCAATTCCCATAATAGCATAATACCAATCAAACTCAACTATAATTTCTGATATATCATACATCATTTGATACATCATAATTATTATTGTTGGAAAGAATTTTAATCCAAATAATGCTCCCATGATTCCACCAATTACCGAAGCTAAAAATGAATACATTATATATTTCGCCATTATTTGTCTCTTATTATATCCTAATGCTTTCAAGGTTCCAATTTCTATTCTTTCCTCTTCAACCATTCTAGACATGGTTGTTAAACTAATTAATATTGCTATGAAAAAGAATACTATTGGAAAAGCTTGACCTAACTTTTCTACATTTCCAGTATCTTGAGAATAGCTACTAAAACCTGCATTATCATATCTATCCAAAATATACCATTTGGCTGTTTCAATATCATTTACTTTTTCTCTTGCATCAATTAGTTTAGCTTCAGCATCTGCTATTTCTTTTTCAAATTTTTGTTTATTTTCTGTTAATTTCTTTTCACCATCTTCAAGTTCTTTTTTACCATCTTCAAGTTCTTTTTTACCATCTGCAATCTCTTTTTCTGCATCTTTAAATTTTTGCTCTGTTTCAGCTTTTTTATTAGCTAACTCTACTTTTGAAGCTTCTAATTTATTTCTTCCTTCTGTAATTTTATTTTGTCCTGCAACAATTTGTGCTTCAGCATTTTCAAGTTCAGTATTAATTGTTTTTAATTGATTTTCAAGTTCATTTTTTTGAGTATTACATTCATTAATTCCTTCAATTATTTTATTTAAATTTTCTTCACTTATACCCGATGCTACTATTTGTTCTTTTTGTAAATTTAAAGAATTTATTTGAGTTTTAGTTTCTTCAATTTTTTTATTTAAAACTTCTTTTTCTTCATCACTAGCATTTTTTAGTTCTTCTTCATATTGATTTAAAATACTATTCAAAGAAGTTAAAGTAGAATTTATTTTATTAAGTCCTTCTAGTCCTTGTTCTAATAAAATTTTATTTTTTTCTAAATCTTTAATTGTAGCATTTATAGTATTTATTCCATCATTTATTTGGTTTATACCATTTTGCGCCTCTTCTTTCTGACCTTTAAATAAAATATCTGCATCTGTTATTTGTTGGCTGGCTGTTCCAAGTTCAGCTTCAGCTTGAGCTATTTGAGCATCTGCGTTTGCAAATTCAGCATTTGCAGTATTTCTTCCATTTTCTAATTCCTTTTCCGCATCTGCTAATTTTTTTTCATTTTCTTGTATTTCAATTTTCCCATTCTCAATCTCTTTTTCTGCATCTGTAATCTTTTTTTCTGCATCTTGTTTTTCTGTATCAAACTCTTTTTGAGCATCATCTAATTTTTGATTTGCCTCATTTACTAATTCATTATATCTTGCTGTTTGTCTTTCCTCTTTAATGCTTTCTATGTTGTTTATAGTTTTATCTATTAATTCTTCATATTTATCGCTTATTGCATCTAAATTTTTAGCATCATTTACTAAAACATCAATTTCTGTATAAACATCTGATATTATATTTTCTTTGTTAACAAACATATAGTAATTTATTTTTCCAGAACCTAAAGTTGTTGTACCTCTATCTCTTGAAATATATAAAGGACTCCTTACTATTCCAACCACCTTAAGTTTTGTGTTTTTAAAAGAAGTGTCCTCATCTTCTCCTAAATTTTCTCTTATATCTATATAATCTCCAATAGAAATACTTTCAGAATCTTTCATAGACACTTCAATAACACATTCATCCACATTTTCTGGAAGTTTTCCATCTATAATTTCTAACTTATTTATATTTTCATCGTATGCATATAATTTTACAATACTTTCTTCTCCATTTAATGAAACAAAAACATCTTCACTATATAAGCCATATGCTTTATCTACACCTTCTACTTTTGATACAGCATTAATATCTTCATCTGTTAAACCTAAAGTAGAAACAATACTAATATCGTACATATTAGTAGAATCAAAATATGAATCTACAGTTTTTTTCATATCAGGACTTGTAGCTCTTACTCCCGCAAAAAAACCTACTCCTAAAAAAGCCATTAGAAGTATAGATATAAATCTTTTATGAGTTTTCATAATTTGTTTTACACTATTTTTAAATAAAACTTTTTTCATATTTCACCTCTACTCATCTATATTATATCTTTAAATCCCCTTAAAGTAAAGAGATTTTACTGCTTGAGATTATTAAAAACTTATAAGTTTTTAAGTATTTATTTTTTATATTGACTATATTATTTATAAATAATATAATGTAGTTAATTTATTAATGGAGATTTTTTTATGTATAATGAAGATTCTTTTAAAAGTTATTTATTTTGGATAAAAGTTAAACGTTTTTTTCTAATGCTTGTATTTAGTATAGCTGGATGTATTTTAGGTGTCATTATTAGTTCATACTTAGTTGATGTATTATTATTTGATAAAGTATATAGAGTAATAATCATAACATTATTAACACTTATTTTCTTTGCAATATCTTTATTAATTACATCTAATACTGGTAAAGAAGTTCAAGATGGCTATTGGAAAATAGCTACTTTAAGAAAATTAACTTTAATTTCTAAAAAATTAGATGCACTTGAAAACCTCGAAAATTTAGAAAAATTAGATTTATTAATTTCAAACAATGCTATAAATCAAACAGTAAAAAAGAATAGCAAATCAAGCTCTCCAAATAGCACAAATACAGAAAAAAATGCAGAAAATGAAAATATAAAAGATAAAGCAATTCATCAATAGTAGTATAAAATTTAAAAAAGCAGAAATATATAATTTCTGCTTTTTTTATAAAGTATTTAAGTCTATTTTGTATATCCTGGTTTTTTTAATAATTTAAACATATTTTTCTTATATTCTTCAACACCGGGTTGATTAAATGGATTTACTCCCAAAATTGTTCCAGATATTGCACAAGCTTTTTCAAAGAAATATATTAATTCTCCTAAATTTTCCTCATCTAATTTATCTATTTCAATCATGAAATTTGGAACATTTCCAGTAACATGGGCCATTACTGTCCCTTCCATTGCTTTTCCATTCACATATCCTAAAGTTTTTCCTGCCAAATAGTTTAAGCCATCTAAATTTTGATCATCTGTTTGAATTGTAATTTCTGATGAATTTTTACTTATTTTTAAAACAGTTTCAATTAAATTTCTTCTTCCATCTTGAATATATTGACCCATAGAATGTAAATCTGTTGTTAAATCAACTCCTGCTGGGAAAATACCTTTCAAATCTTTTCCTTCACTTTCACCATAAAGTTGTTTCCACCATTCAGTAAAATAATGAAGTTTTGGCTCATAGTTTGCTAAAATTTCAATGTTCTTTCCAGATTCATATAAAAGATTTCTTGCAACAGCATATTTATAACAATCATTATATTTTAAATTAGGTTCTGAATATTTATCTTGTGCAATTTTCGCTCCATTCATTAATTTATCTATATTTATGCCTGCAACCGCTATTGGTAGTAGTCCCACGGCAGTAAGAACTGAAAATCTTCCACCAACATTATCTGGAATAACAAAAGTTTCATATTTTTCTTCATTTGCTAAAGTTTTTAATGCACCTTTTTGTTTGTCAGTTGTTACATAAATTCTTTTTCTAGCTTCTACTACACCATATTTTGTCTCTAAAACTTCTCTAAAAATTCTAAAAGCAATAGCTGGTTCTGTTGTAGTTCCAGATTTTGAAATAACATTTATTGATATATCTTTGTCTGCTACAAATTCTAATAAATCATTCATATATACTGGACTTAAATTATTTCCAGCATAAACTATTTGAGGAGTTTTCCTTTTTCCTTCTGGCATGCCATTATAAAAACTATGTGTTAAAGCATCTATAACAGCTCTAGCACCCAAATAAGAACCTCCTATTCCTATAACTACTAAAACATCTGAATCTTTTTGAATTTTTTTAGCAGCTTTTTTTATTCTTGCAAATTCTTCTTTGTCATAATTAGTAGGAAGTTCGATCCATCCTAAAAATTCTTTTTCATCATTTGCCTTTTTATGAAGCATTTCGTGAATTTTTAATACTTGATCACTATATTCATTAATTACAGATTCTTTTATACTTGAATTTTCAAAATTAAATTTTACCACTTTAGACCTCCTATTATAAGTTAGATTTTATCTAACTTTTATTTACAAAAAGATTATATCATACTGGACAAAATATTGGTATGTTTTTTATGTGAAATTTTTTAGTAATTTGTAAATATAATTTTTCATAACATTTAATAAATCTTATATTATGCTATAAAAAAGTTTTACATTCCTTAGATTGACTTTTTTTTTATAAAGCTATATTATATATTTGTTTTATACTTAAAATTAATAAAGGAGATAAAATTTAAATGGCATTTGACGGCTTTATAACTAAATCAATTATTTCTGAACTTAATCAAGTTATTATAGGAGCAAAAGTAAATAAAGTTTTTGAACCTACTAAAAATGATATTATTTTAGGCCTATATAATAATGGTACAAATTATTCTTTAAGTATTTCCTCTAATCCTGATTTTTGCAGAATATGTTTAACAACTTATTCAAAGCCTAATCCTCAAAATGCTTATAATTTTTGCATGTTACTTAGGAAATATTTAGTTGGTGGAAAAATAGTTAGTATATCTAATTATGACTTAGAAAGGACTGTTGAAATTCAATTTGAATGCTATAATGACTTAAATGATTTAGTAAAAAGGAAATTATTTATAGAAATCATGAGTAGACAAAGTAATATTATTTTAACTAACGAAAATAATATTATAATTGATACACTAAAACATTTTGATAATGTTCGAGAACTATTACCAGCTCATGAATATACATATCCACCTATTAATAAAATTAGTTTTATTGAACTTCAAAATTTTGAAAACTTTAAGAAAATGTTAATATCTAATGGAGAAAGCTTAACAAAATTTTTAGTAAATACATTTATTGGTTTTAGTAAATCTTTTGTTAAAGAAACTTTAAAACTTTTAAATATTTCTGATTTAGAATATACAAATCAAGATTTAGAAAAATTATTTAATTATATAAATAAACTTATTAACTCTATTGGAACAGCTGAAATTTACTGCAAACAAATCTCTGAAAAAGATTATACTATTGTTTTAAACGATTTCTTAGAAATAGAAGATGTGAAAGACAATAACAAAAAACTTCATATTAATAATTTTATTGATGAATTTTATTATAAAAAAGAAACTACTAATATTTTTACAACTTCTAGAAATAACTTGTTAAAAATAGTTTCTAATTCTCTAAAAAAAGTATATAAAAAATTAGAAAATATAAATCAAAAATTAAAAGAATGTAATCAGATGGATACCTTTAGACTATACGGAGAACTTTTAACTGCAAATCTTTATAAGTTAAATCCTAATGATAACATTAGTGAATATACTTTAGAAAATTACTATGATAATAATAATTTAATAACAATTCCTCTAGATAAAAGTATTTCTATTCAAAAAAATATAGAAAAGTATTTTAAAAAATATAATAAATTAAAAAATGCTCTTTCTATAGTTTCTGAACAAAAAAAAGATGCGGAAAAAGAATTAAATTATATAGAAAGCATTGTTTTTAATTTAGGCAACGCCAAAAATCTTAATGATATTCATGAAGTATATCAAGAAATTTCTGAAAATATTGTTACTAAAAAAGCTATTTCAAAACAAGAAAAAAATAAAAATTCTAAAAAGAAATCTTCAAATGATAGTATTGAATTTGAAACACAAATTATTGGTGATTATACTGTTTATATTGGAAAAAATAATATTCAAAATGATTATATTAGTCTAAAATTATCAAATCCAAATGATATATGGTTTCATACACAAAAAATTCATGGAAGTCATGTGCTTTTAAAAAATCCAGAAAATTTAGATTTATTAGAAATTTCAGAAGATGTTTTATTTAAATGTGCTAGTCTTGCTAAGCAAAATAGTAAAGCAAAAAATGCTTTAAATGTTCCTGTTGATTACTGCTATGCAAGATATGTAAAAAAAGCTTCTGGAGCAAAACCAGGTATGGTTATTTATAATAATTTTAAAACTATAATTGTACATTAAAAAAGCGAAAGTTAAACTTTCGCTTTTTCTATTTACTTTTCTTTTATTAAATCAAATGTTTCTTTTGCTATCATTAATTCCTCATTTGTTGGAATTACATATATTTTTATTTTAGAGTCTTGAGTAGAAATACATCTTTCTTTTCCTCTTACCTTATTTAATTCTAAATCTAATTTTGCTCCAAAAGGCTCTAAATATTTACATATTCTTTCTCTTGTTTCCATTCCATTTTCACCAACACCACCTGCGAAAGTTAAAACATCTAGACCTCCTAGTGAAATCATATATTGACCTATATATTGTGCAATTTTATATGCTTGGCTTTCAAGTGTTAAAATTGATCTTTGATCGCCCATATTATATCCATCTTCTATATCTTTATAATCAGATGAAACTCCTGATACTCCCCAAGCACCTGCTTGCTTATTTAAAATTTCTTCTATATCTTCTGGTCCTAAATTATCTCTTTTCATTATATATGGAATAATTGCAGGATCTATATCGCCACATCTTGTAGCCATTGGAATACCAGCAAGAGGTGTTAATCCCATTGAAGTATCTATAGACTTTCCATCTTTTATAGCACAAAGTGATGCACCTTGTCCTAAATGACAATTAATTAATTTTAAATCTTCTCTTCCTATAATTTCTGAAATTCTTTGTGCAACATATCTATGACTGGTTCCATGAAAACCATATTTTCTTATTTTATAACTTGTGTAATATCTATAAGGAATTTGATAAATATAAGCTTTTGCTGGCATTGTTTGATGAAATGCTGTATCAAATACTGCTACCATTGGAATATTAGGTAATACTTTTTGTGCTGCTTTTATTCCTGCTACTCCAGCAGGATTATGAAGTGGAGCTAAATCTATACACTTTTCTATTTCTGAAACAACTTCATCATTTATAACTACTGAGCTACTAAACATTTCTCCACCATGAACTATTCTATGACCTACTGCACCTATTTCATCTAAACTTTTAATTAATTCATATTCTGGTTTTTGTAAAACTTCTAATACAAATTCTATTGCTTCATCATAATCTCTTGCTATATGTAAAAGATCTTCTTTTTTTCCATTTATATTTAAATGTAATGTTGTTTTCATCCCACCTATTCTTTCAAAATTTCCTTTAGCCATTCTTTCATTGTTGTCCATATTTATAAGTTGAAATTTTAATGAAGAACTGCCACAATTTAATACTAAAATTTTCATAATTTTTATATCCTTTCAAAATACTTTATCACCACAATTTTAACATTATTTTTCTTTCCAAACAACATAAAAATTAAAAATATATAAAAATTTAATATTAAATTTTATATACAATAAGAGCTCTAAATTTTTAAAAATTTAGAGTTCTTATATTTTATTTATATAATTTTTATGCCAAAATAATAAAAATTATCTTTTACTTTAATTTCTTTATAAATTAATTTTTTAATTAACTAAATCTTTAGTTAATTCATAAGCATCTGTTGCAATTACTATTTCTTCATTTGTTGGTACTATTAATATTTTTACTTTTGAATCTTTAGCTGAAATTTCAGCTTCTTCACCTCTTATTTTGTTTAATTCTTTATCTAGTTTTATTCCAAAGCATCCTAAATAATTGCAAATTCTTTCTCTTTCCTCAAATCCGTTTTCTCCTATACCACCAGCAAAAGTTATTATATCAACACCATTTAAAGTAACTATAAATTTTGCTATATATTGAGCAATTATGTATGCTCTACTTTCTAGTGCCAATATTGATCTTTTATCTCCTTCAAGTGCCATTCTTTCTATATCTCTAAAATCAGTTGAAACTCCTGATACTCCCCATGCCCCTGATTCTTTATTCATAATTCTTAGCATTTCATCTGGTTTAATATCATATAATTTCATTACTGTAGGAATTATTGATGGATCAACATCTCCACATCTTGTTCCCATTGGAATTCCTGCAAGTGGAGTTAGTCCCATTGTTGTATCAACAGATTTTCCATCTTTTATAGCACAAAGTGATGCACCTTGTCCTAAATGACAATTTATAATTTTTAAATCTTTTCTTCCTGTAATTTCTGCAACTCTTTCTGCAATATATCTATGAGAAATTCCATGAAATCCATATTTCCTTATTTTATAGTCTTCATAATATTTATAAGGTAATTGATATATATATGCCTTTTCTTCCATAGTTTGATGAAAAGATGTATCAAATACCGCTACCATTGGTGTATTAGGCAATAATTTTTTACATGCAAAAATTCCTGCAAGTCCTGCGGGATTATGTAATGGTGCAAGAGTAATATTTTCTTCTATTGCTTTTATTACATCATCATCTATTAAAACAGAATTTTTAAATTTTTCTCCACCATGAACTATTCTATGTCCCACTGCTCCTATTTCGTCTAAGCTTTTAATTACATTATAATCTTTACTTACAAGTAAACTTAAAATCTCAGATATCGCTTCATCAAAATCTCTAGCTGGATGCTCAATTACTGTTTTATTTCCTCTAACATTAAAACGTAAAGATGAACGTGCTCCTCCAATTCTATCATAATGTCCTTTCATTATTCTTTCTTTTTTTTCCATATCAATTAATTGACATTTTAAAGATGAACTTCCGCAGTTTAATACTAATACTTTCATTACCAATACCTCCATAAAAATTAAAATAAGATATACATTATATATATATTTCCAAAAATACGTCTATTTGAAATATTTGTAATTTTTGTGTGAAAAATTTAAAATATTTATCTTTTTATATATTAGACTTTTAAATGACAATAGCATAATAAATTATAATAATTCAAAAATACTTTTCTATAAGATTATCTTTCTTTTTTAGTACAAATTTTATAAAAAAATTGTATATGTCATTTACAAAAAACGCTTTGTATAATAAAAACTAAAAAATCTTAATATTATATAAAAAAGAATAGATTATTAATTTAATCTATTCTTTTTATTAAGCTTATAAAGTTTCTACTATAGCTTTTGTATCTTTTGCTATAACCATTTCTTCATCTGTTGGAATTATATATGTTAGAATTTTAGAATCCTCAGTAGAAATTTTTGTTTCTACACTTCTAACATTATTTTTTTCTAAATCTATCTTTAATCCCATCCATTCTAGATTTTCACAAATTTTCTTTCTAATATTTATTTGATTTTCTCCAATTCCACCAGTAAATACAACTACATCAATTCCTTTTAGAGATACTGCATATTTTGCAACAAATTGAGCTATAGTTTTTGTAAATAATTCTATTGCAATTTTTGCTTTTGGCTTATCATCTTCATAAGAAGCAAGTTCAATTTCTCTAAAATCTGGATCCAATCCTGTAATTCCATATAAACCTGACTTTTTATTTAAAATAGTATTCATTTCTTTAGGTGATAAATTCTCTCTTTCCATAATTTCTGTCACAACTGACGGATCTAAATCTCCTGAACGTGTAACCATTGCAATTCCACCTAAAGGTGAAAGTCCCATAGAAGTATCAATTGACTTTCCTCCATCTATTGCACAAATTGAAGCTCCTTGACCTAAATGACATGTAACAATTTTCAAACTTTCTAGTGGTTTTCCAATTAATTCAGCTACTCTTCTTGAAACATATTGATGTGATGTGCCATGAAAACCATATTTTCTTATTCTATATTTTTCATAATATTCATAAGGAATTGGATATATATAATTTTCTTTAGGCATTGTTTGATGAAATGCTGTATCAAAAGTTACAGCCATTGGAACTCCCGGCATTGCTACTTGACAAGCTCTAATTCCTAATATTGCTGCTGGATTGTGAAGTGGTGCAAGAGATGAACAAGATTCAATTTTTTTAATAACATCTTCATCAATTTTTACTGATTTATCAAATAATTCTCCTCCATGAACCATTCTGTGTCCTACTGCATCAATTTCAGAAATATCTTTTATAACTGCATAATCTTTATGTGTTAATTGCTCTAATACTATTTTTAAAGCTTCTTCATGGTTCATTACAGGTGATTTTATTACATATTTTTCTCCATTTACTTTATGTGTAACAAAAGCTTCCTTTTCTCCTATTCTCTCGAAATTTCCTTTTGCTAAAACTTTTTCATCATCCATATCTATTAATTGATATTTAAGTGATGAACTTCCACAGTTTACTACTAAAATCTTCATTTTTTCCTCCTAAAATCATTTTAAATTTATTCTAAAAAGTTATTTTTAAACAAATTATAGAACTTTAACTAATAAACATTATATATTCATACATATTTATCATAATTATATATAAAATTAACTAAGTTATTCATTTTTTCTCCATCTTATATAAAATGATTAATTTTGTGCTTGAACTGCTGTAATAGCTATAACTCCTGCTACATCTTCTGCTGAACATCCTCTTGATAAATCATTTACTGGTTTTGCTATACCTTGACAAAGTGGACCGTAAGCTTCTGCTTTTCCTAATCTTTGTGTTAATTTATATCCGATATTTCCTGCATTTAAATCTGGAAATATTAATGTATTTGCCATTCCTCCAACTTCACTTCCTGGAGCTTTACTCTCTGCAACAGCCGGAACTATAGCTGCATCCAATTGTAACTCTCCATCTACTCTCATTTCTGGATATTTCTCTTTTATCATATTTGTAGCATCTATAACTTTTTGAGTTAAATCTGATTTTGCACTTCCCTTAGTAGAATATGAAAGCATTGCTACATTTGCTGGTTTTCCCACTAGCTGCTCAAAACTCTTACTTGAAGAATTTGCTATTTCTACAAGTTCTTCTGCTGATGGATTTTGATTTAGACCACAATCACCAAAAACAAATACTCCATTTTCTCCATACTCACAATTTGGAACTACCATTAAAAAGAAGGCTGATACTAGTTTAGTTCCTGGAGCTGTTTTTAGGATTTGAAGTGCTGGTCTTAATGTATCAGATGTTGAATGAATAGCTCCTGAAACAAGTCCATCAGCTTCATTTAATTTGACCATCATCATACCAAAATATACTTCATCTTTTACTAATTCTCTTGCCTTTTCTAGCGTCATGCCTTTTTCTTTTCTTAGTTCATATAAAGAATTTGCATAAATTTCAGATTTTTCTGAAATTTGTGGATCTATAATAGTTGTTTTTGAGATATCTAAATTATTCTCTTTTGCCATTTTATTTATATTCTCTTTATTGCCTATTAGAACTATATCTGCATATGCTGATTTTACTGCCATTTCAGCTGCTTTTAAAATTCTTAAATCTGATGCTTCTGGTAATACTATCTTTTTTATATCTTTTTTTGCACGTTCTTTTATTGTATCTATAAAGTTCATTTTTTTCTCCTCCAAAAAATATATTTACTTGGATAATTATATAAAATTATTTTATTAAAGTCAATTAAAATATATCTATTTTAAATCTATAAATATATCTGTTTTTGGTTCACAAATTATATATTTTATCTCATATTTTTAATATATATACTAAATAAAACTGCTGAATAATATTCAGCAGTTTTATTTAATTTTAAAATGTTTTTTGTTTTTTATTTATTCATTTTTTTATATTCATCACAATATTTATTAATAGGACATTTATCACATTTTGGGTTTCTTGCTGTACAAATATTTCTCCCATGCCAAACTAATAAATGATTTACATCATAATACATTTCTTTTGGAATTCTTTTTAATAAATCTTGTTCTATTTTTTCCGGATCACTCTGTTTTGAAAGTCCAATCTTATTTGAAATTCTTTTTGCATGAGTATCAACAGCAATTCCTTGTGGGTTGTGAAAAGCTTCTAACATAATAACATTTGCACTTTTTCTTCCCACACCAGGCAAGCTTTGTAATAATTCCATATTCTCAGGGACAATTCCATCAAATTCTTCAATTAATTTCTTACTACAAGCCTTAATATTTTTTGCTTTATTTTTATAAAAACCGCATGGATGAATTATTTCTTCTAATTCATTTATATCTGCATTTGCCATAGACTCAGGATTATTGAATTTTGCAAATAAACTCGGAGTAGTTTTATTAACTCTCTCATCTGTACATTGCGCAGAAAGCATTACAGAAATCATCATCTCAAAAGGAGTTGAAAAATCTAAACTACACGTAGCATCTGGATAATATTCTTTTAATTTATTTATTATTTCTACTGTTTCTTTTTTAGTTTTCATAAATTGCTCCATTTAATATAATAAGTTTAATTTCTATTCTTCTGTTTTAACAATTACATCTTTTACATCTTGCTCTTTTTTACTTTTACCATTTTTGAAAGGAAAACTTATAATTAATTTTAATCCATAAATTATAAATAAAAATCTTATAATTCCACCAATAACTGGTATTACTTTAATAATTTCTAAAACTAAATATATACCAATAGCTGATAAAATTAATTTCCATTTTGTATCCGCTTTTTCCTTTAAAATTATTCTAGCAACATCTATTGAAGCAACTGGTATACTCAAGAAAAGTGCCACAACATAAACTAAGAAAATAATCAATGATAATGGTATTCCTATAATTGTTAGCATTAAAATCATTGCTATTATTGGAATACATATCATGTATACAAATCCCTTTAATAAATCTATCAAATAATTTCTGTTTTCTTCTATATTTTCTTTAGGTTTAATAAATAAACACAATAATATTATTACAATTGCTGCAGTAAATATTTGAGCCGCAATTACCATCCTATTAATAACTTCAACCAATACATCAAAAAAAGTTTCTGTTCTTTCTTTAAATTCTATTGTTTTATCTGAAATTTTTATTGTTTCATTAACTTTGTTATCTCCTTGTACATTTAAATTATCTTTATAATACAATTTTCCACGTACTCCACCAAATTGGCTCTCTAGAATATTAGTTTTTTCAGAAAGACTATATAAATCTCTTTCAATACTTCCCTTAAGGTTTAGATTTTCTGAAATTACTCTAGCGTTTCTAGAAATATATGAATTTTCTTCAAAATTTACTGTTTCTGCCATTATATACGCATCATCAGCACCTCCTGTAATAGTCACTTTATTTGCTACAATATAAATTGAACCAGTAATATCTGCATTAATATTAACATTATCTCCAAAAACAATTAAATTTCCAAGTATCATACTTGAATTTACATTTACATCTCTTCCAAAAAGATATACATTGCCATTTACAGATTGATCAAGCGTAATAACTTCAGATGACATATATACATCATCTTCTACATAGTCTTGAGAAATTGAATTATTTTCCTCCCAATTAGTTGAAATAGGCATTATATCATTTTGTACGTCACTCACATTTGTTCTTGGTTCTGGAACTAGATCTTGATTTACATTATTTTGAGCTTCACTTGTAGCAAAAACATTTGAAGTAATTATGCATAAACATAGTAGAAAAGAAATGCTTAAGCTTAAAATTTTTTTCATTTTTATTTTCCCCCTTTTAATTTATTTACAGTTTCTGAAAGATTATCAGAAGTTATTAAATATTTTCCAACTACCAAAATATTTGCACCAGCCTGAGTAGCCTCTTTAGCTGTAATATCATTTATTCCACCATCAACTTCAATATCTATATCTATATTATTTTCTTCAATATATTTTTTTAATTCACATACTTTTTCTAAAGTTTCCGGAATTAATTTTTGTCCTCCAAGTCCTGGTACAACAGTCATAACTAAAACTAAATGAATATATTTTAAGTATGGTTTTATATTTTCCAAGTCTGTATTAGGGCTTATTGCTAATCCTACTCTAGAACCATTTTGCTTTATGAGATCTATTATTTTTTGCGTTCTTTCTTCACTCTTACTTGCTTCTATATGAAAAGTTATTATTTGAGGATTTAAATCTAAATATTCTTCTACATATTCTTCTACATTTTCTACCATTAAATGCACATCTATTCCTAAATTTGATATATGAGAAACAGTTAAAGCATAGTTTTTCATTAATTCTAAATTATTGTTTTTAACAAATTTTCCATCCATAACATCTATATGAAAATAATCTATCTTAGCTGTTTCTAAATTATACATTTTTTTTGTTGCATTTTCTTCTTCTAAATTTAAAATTGATGCAGATATTTCAGTCATTTTATTTTTCTCCTTTTTAAATAATAAGGCATGACTTTTATTTAATCATGCCTTTGTAGTCATCTTCTATTTTACATTAATTGTTTGATCACCTTTATTAAAATCAACTTTTTGTGAAAATTTAGTTACACCGTTTACTTTTACTTTAACATCTTTTACTCCTGATGTAGTCCAAGTTTTTGTTATATCAGTTTTTGTTAATAAATAGCTTTCATTTAATATTGTATCATTTCCTACTTCTATTGCTACTGTTGCTTTCTCAATCTCTGGAGTAACTGTTTCTTTTATAGTATTACCATATTCATCTTTAGACTCTTTCTCTGTTGGTTTTGGTTCTGTATAATTCATTAAAGATTTTAAATTAACAGAGATAGTAAGTGTTGATTCTACAGGTTGTTTGTTAACTGTTATATCGATTGTATCTCCTTCTTTTAATGTTTTTCCTGCAGTTACACTTTGATAAGTTACAATCTTATCAGATTTATCTGGATTTTCTTCGTAAGTAATATTTACTACTAGTTTTAAGTTAGATAATGTAGTTACAGCTGATGATTCAGATTGATTAATAACATTTGGAACTACAACATCTTTATAAGCACTTCCTTTACTTACTGTTATTTGTACTGTTGTTGCTGCTGTAATTTCTTCTCCTTCCTCTGGATCAACTGCTATTACAATTCCAGCCTCTACTTCTTCATCATTTTCTTCAACTATTTCATATTTTAATTCTAGTTCATCTAGTTCTTTCTTTAAATCTTCAATGTTTTTACCCTTCATTTTCTTTGGTAAAGTTACAATTTTTTGTCCTTTACTTACTACTAATTTTATTGATTGTGTTACATTAACTTTAAAACTAGAATTAGCTTTATATTCTGGACTTTGAGAAATAACATATCCTTCTTCAACATCATCACTATACTCTTCTTCAACAACAATATCTGTAAATCCTAAATCATTTAATATTTTTATTGCTTCATCTTTGGTTAGTCTTTCTGCTCCATTTACTCCTGATACATTAGGAATTTCAACCTGTTCAGGTCTTGTTCCATTTAAAACAGCTATTGTAGAATACATAGCAATTATAAATATTAAAATCGCAACTAATACTATTGTTACTGGTTTTGCCCACTTATGATTTTTATAAAATTCTTTTATTTTATTTTCTTTTTTACTTTTACCTTCTCCTACTTTTGGTGCTTTTCTATCATTATTTTTTTCCATCTCAAGCTCATAAATTGTAGGAATTTTTTGTGTTGGTGAATCATCACTTCTGGTAGCAAGTACAACAAAGTCCTCATTTGGTTTTTTTAAAGCAAGCGATAAATCTTTTAACATTTCTGTTGCATTTTGATATCTTAAGTTTGGATCTTTTTGCATTGCTTTTAAGATTATTCTATTTACACTAATTGGAATATTCTCATTATATTTTATTGGATCAACAGGTTCTTCTTGCACTTGTTTTAATGCAACAGATACCGGTGTATCTGCATCAAAAGGTACTTTTCCTGTTAACATTTCATACATAACTATACCTAAAGAATATAAATCAGATTTAGCATCTGTATATCCTCCTCTTGCATGTTCTGGTGAAAAATAATGTACAGATCCAATAGTAGTCCCAAAAGCCGTTATCGTAGAATTTGAAACAGCTTTTGCTATACCAAAATCTGTAACTTTAGCAATTCCATCTTCAGTAATTATAATATTATGTGGTTTAATATCTCTATGTATAATATTATTTTTATGAGCTGTTTCTAGTGCAGATGCAATTTGTATAGCAATATTTACAGACCATTTCCAAGAAAGAATCCCATCTTCATTAATAATTTCTTTCAAGGTTTTACCTTGAATCAATTCCATTACTATATAATACAAATTATCTTCATTACATACATCATAGATCTGTACAATATTAGGATGTGTCAGACTTGCAGCAGACTGAGCTTCTGTATTAAATTTTTTTATAAATTCACTATCTGTTGTAAATTCGTCTTTTAAAATTTTAATTGCAACATACCTATTTAAAACATGACATTTAGCTTTATATACTGTAGCCATTCCGCCATTTCCAATTTTTTCTAAAATTTCGTATCTGTTATTTAACATTTTTCCTATAAGATTCATAATTATCTCTCCTTAGTTTCATCACAAATATCTATATTGTCTATTATTATCACGGTTATATTATCATATCCTCCAAGATCATTTGCATTATTTATTAGTGCATCTTCAGGATTGTTAGGATTATTAAGTAATAAATTATAAATTTCATTATCTCTTAACATATTTGTTAATCCATCTGAACACATCAATAAAATGTCATCTTTTAAAAAACCTTTGCAAATTACATCAGGTTCTACAAGAGAATTACAACCTAAAGCTTTCATTAACATATTCTTTTTTGGATGATTATAAGCTTCTTCTTTTGTTATTGTTCCTTCTTTTACCAATTTTTCAACATAACTATGATCAGTAGTTAATTTTCTAATTATATTTTTTCTAATTCTATAAACTCTACTATCTCCAACATGACCAATAAATACCTTATTATTATATATTAAACAAACATCTAAAGTAGTACCCATATCATGAAGTTCTTCACTAACTTTTGCTTTTTCATATACAGACATATTGGCATATTCAATTGCATTTTTCAATAAATTTAAAACGCTTTCTCTATCCTTTTTTGTTTTCTTAAAATTATTAATAATATAATTTTTCGTATTAGCTACAGCTAAAGAACTGGCTATTTCTCCACCTTTATATCCTCCCATACCATCAGCAAGAATATACAATTTTATTTCGTCTTTTTCCAAATCCGATATATAATAGCTATCTTGATTCATTTCTCTTGCTTTACCTATATCAGATTTTGCTAGTATTCTCAAAACGTCATCACCTCTTATCAATTTAAATTCTGTCTTCTTAATTGACCACAAGCAGCAGATATGTCTGAGCCTAATTCTCTTCTTATTGTAGCTACTATTCCATGATCATTTAGATAATCTCTAAATTTTATTATATTTTCATTTGTACTTTTTATATATTTTCCATCTTCTATTTTATTTATTGGAATCAAATTAACATGTGCAAGCATTCCATGTAATAATTTTACTAAATCTTTTGCATCTTGCAAATTGTCATTATTATCTTTTGCTAAAGCATATTCAAAAGAAATTCTTTTATTTGTCTTTTTAATATAATATTTACAAGCTTCAATTAATTCTTCTATTGGATAAGCATTATTAATTGGCATCATAGAGCTTCTTGTTTTATTATTACTACTATGCAAAGATACAGATAAAGTACATTGCATTTGCTTATCTGCCATTTCATATATTTTGGGAACAATACCACTAGTTGAAATACTTATATGTCTTGCTCCTATATTCAAGCCTTTTTGATTATTCAAAATTTCAATTGCTTTCATGACATTCTCATAATTATCTAAAGGTTCCCCTATCCCCATAAAAACAATATTTGATATTCTTATTTTAGAATCTTTTTCTATCGCAAGCAATTGTTCAATAATTTCTCCAGCCTCTAAATTTCTTGAAAAGGGAATTCCAGTTGAAGCACAAAATTTGCAACCCATTTTACAACCAATCTGGCTTGACATACATATAGTATAACCATGATGATATTGCATTAATACACTTTCAATTAAATTTCTTTCTTCATCTTGTATGTCAAATAAGTATTTTTTAGTACCATCAACAGATTCTAATTTTTTAACTACTTTAAATAATCCAAAAGTATAATTTTCTTTTAATTTTTTTCTTAACTCTAAAGAAATATTAGTCATTTCATCAAAAGAATCAATTTTATCTTTATATAACCATTTAAAAATTTGTTCTGCTCTAAAAGGTTTTTCACCAATTTTTTTTAGTTCTTCTTTTAATTCATCTAAATTATAATTTTTGATATTTTTTTTCAAAATTTCCCCCAATTCTATATGGTTTTGTTATATCATATAATACTTTTTTTGACAATATATTTTGTAAAGTTTTTCCAAAACCAATAAATAGCTGAGTAAGATTACTTTTCTCAGCTATTGTTGGTTATAAATCTTAAGTAAACTTATAACTTTACTTTCCTAGAAATTTTCTTATTGGTATTTCTATTAAAAGTTCTATATCTCTAGCAAATTGTAAAATTATAAAAATAATATGTTCCATAATATTTATTTTATTATAAGTTTTATGATAATAAATTTTACTTTTATATAACTCTTTTTTCTTTTTAAAATAACTATATGTTTTTCCTATAGTTTGACTTTCAAAATGTATAAATTTTTCTGAATTCAAACTTATTGTTTTATAACCTTTTTCTTTAAGTTTCTTTGCTAATATATCTTCTTCATAAAATAGGAATACATTCTCGTCTAGTAAATTAATTTCTTCTAAAACATTACTTCTTATTATAAAAAATGCACCAGATATCGCTTCAACCTCAAGTAATTCTTTTTCATATTCTTTAGTGCTATATTCGCCACTTCTAAGAATTTTATAAAAAATCATTTCCAGTAATCTAGTAGAATGAATAACATCTAAACCAAAAGTCCTCATTTTCCAAGCACTTCTTCTAATTGGTTTATTTTCTTTATCAAACATTCTTGGAGCAATTACTCCTATTTTTTTATCATTATCAATTACTTCTAAACAATGCTTTATTGCAGTTTCTGTTATTTCTATATCAGGATTTGAAATTATAATATAATCATATTTTTCATTAATACTTTGAAGGTATCTTACTCCAAAATTATTTCCATAATCATATCCACCATTTTTATCTGAACTAATTACTTTTACTTTTTCATTCTCAAGTTTTTTTAACTTATCAAAAGTACCAACAGTAGTAGATAAGTTATCTACTACTACTATTCTATTAATAATTTCATATTTAGATATCGTATTAACATATTTTTTAGTATCTTCTGCGTCATTGTAATTTACTATAATAACTGCTACCTTCATATTTTCTCCTATTTTATTTACAACTATAGATTACAACATTATTTTTCTATTTTCTTTAATATTACCCCTGCTTGGTTTTGAACTACAACTTCATAATCTTCTGTAGATTCATATTTATCTCCAGTAAATAAAACAAAATATTTTTTATTTTCATCTTTTAAGAAATCTTCTACATCAGTTTCTACTATTGCTTTTTGAAGATCATTTATAGATTCTCCTCCTGATGATATTCTTGAAATTACATATACCCAAGCTTTGCAATTAGTATTCATACCACCTACTAGTACATTTTTTAAAGTTGCATCTTCTATTTTTCCAAGTTCTTCTGAAAGTGCTACTCTGTTTTGATCTATTATACAAGAAACATTTATATTTGCTGTTTGAAAAATATTAGTATCGTAATAAATTCCAGCTAAACTTTGAGCTTTTGGTCCTTCCATTATAGTTGGTACTTTTGCAATTAATTTCATTTCATATCCTGAAATTGCAAATAATATTATACAAATCCAAACTATTAAATAAGCTTTTGATAAAACTAACAATTCTTTATTTTCATCTGAATTACACATTACTTCTACTGCAATACTTACAAGTAATATCCAAATTATATAATAAATTTTATAATAATAGTATGAAGATACAATTCCAAAAATTAATCCAACTAAACATATAAAAGCTTGAGCTCCAAGTAATATAAGTGAAACAGTTTGATAATTTAAATCTTTATTTTTTAAGCTTCTATAAATAAATAAAATAACAAAAGGTATATAAAATAAGAAATCTTGATATAAAGATTTATAACTTCCACCCACAAATCCTATTGCATCTGTTAATTTATTTTGGTCACTATCTGTAAAAGTTGGAACTACCAAGTATAAAATTGCAAGTATTGTTATTATTAACAATAGCCCTGTTACAAGTAGTGTTGATTTTTTGAAAAATTTCAAATATGCTTTTTCTTCTTTTTTTAAATCTTTTATAAATACATAGATACATATAAAAGAAAATAATGCAGGTACGAATAAACAATATGAAAAAATTATACCAGTTCCCATAAGTAAAATTAAACCTAATATATAAGCAAAACTTGCCTCTTTTTTATCATATATTTTAGCAAGATAAAAAAGTCCTGTTGAAAAAGCAATTGCCATACTTAAATATGAGAAACCATATAATAAGCTAGTATAAGGATATGCAAAACCATACAAAATTAAAAATATTATACCTATTAAATAATTTCTTTTAGTTTTTAGTGTGTTTGATATAATCATATAAAAAGCCATTATATTTAATGCTAAAATTCCCATTTCAAAAATTTTCATTGAAACATAGTCTTTAAAATCTGGAAGTACACTTCTTACTACATTTATAAAAATTCCTGTATTTATGTAAGCACCAGTTTGCATTGTTTTAAAATTGTATCCTGTTTGATTATCTATTTTGGCAAGAATTTTCATATTATCTGCAAAATTAGTTGCTGCACTATAATGCATACTAGCATCAACAGAAGCATTTGCCATAGTGTGAGCTAGTGGTTTGTATTGATCTACTGCCATATAACAAACAATTACTATTGTAATCAAAATAGCTAAAAAATCTCTTTTTCTTATTTCAAATTTTTGTATCTTTTTATCTTTAAATATTTTAAATCCAAAACCTATTGTTACTATTAAATTTACTATTGACAAAAATAATAAATTTGTTGTAATATTTAAAGCTCCAAATATCATACATACTGCTATATTAAATGCTAAATATGTAATTAAAGATAAAATACACCAATTAATTAAATTTATTTTTTCTTCACTTTTTTTCACAAGTACAAATGCTGCAAGCATACAAAGTACTGTTAATATATAGAAAATTCCCATAATAAAATTTTCACCTTTAAAATTTATTTAGATTTTTAAAGATAAATCTATAAACTTATCTATTTATTTTAGCAACATATCCATTTGCATTTTCAAATAAAATTTCAACTTGATCATTTGCTTTAACTTTTTCTAAGTGTTTTGCATAATCTTTTAATGCTTCTCCTTCTTCTTCTACAACTTTTACTATATATTTTTTATTTTTATTCTCTAAAGCATCTTCTAAATCATAAACTTTTGTATCTTGAGTTACTTCATAATAAGGAATTTTATTACTACTAAATTCAAGTAATGCCGTTGCCCAAATTCTATTATAATATAGTTTTCCACTCATTAATTCTGTGTTTTCAACTGTCATATCTTTTAAATTTTCTCTTGCAAATTTTGTAATTTCTATTTCTCTTGCATTAAAATTTTGTACTAAATCTATTAATTTTCTGTGTTCACAATTTTCAGAATAATACATTCCAACCAAATTAGGAAGAGCATGTTTTTCTGTTTCTCCAATAATATGTCCCGCTTTAAGCCAAACCCATCCACACACGAAAACTGCCCAAATAATTACATATGTTCCTCCTGTAATTAATGGTTTTACATTCCTCATTTTTTTTATAATTTTATTTTTAGGCTCTTTTAAATCTAACTTTTTTAATACTTCTGGTAAAACCATGTATAAACCTAAAAGTAAAAATAAATATATTTTAGCTATTGACTCTGTTGCAATTCCTTTTAAATACATTAATTCATATAAAACTATTAATAAAATTATATCTAATCTAAATACTTTCCAATCTATATATTCATTTATTAAATCTATTACTACTGAAAAAATTACAATCCAAATAACTGTATATACTTTAAACATATAATATTTTGCTACAAAATCAAATAAATACCCTAAAACTAATAATGCTAGAAATCCTACTGAAATCACAGAAAAAATATCCATATATGTTAACTGTTTTTTCTTTATTTTCTTTATAATTTCAACAAAATAAATTATTGCAAAAGGAATATAAGGTAAAAAGTTTCTATATTTTTCAGAATAAATTCCACCATCTATTTTTAAAGCACTAACTAAATCTGTTTGTCCTTCTATAAAAAATGTTGGTATAAATAAATATCCAATTCCAGCTATTGTAACTAATAACAAAATTCCTGTTACTATTAATGTCTTTTTTCCAAATATTTTTAATACTTTTTTTTCTTCTTTGTCTGAAATATCTTTTAAAAAACAATATATACAAATTGCTGCAAATATTGCTGGTACAAATAAACAATAAGAGAATATTAATCCTGTACCTAGTATTCCAATTAAACTTATTACTAAAGTTTTATTTACTTTTGCTTTTGAGTATAGCTCTGGAACAACTGTAAGAAGCATTGATACCATGGCAATACTTACTGCTAAATATGAAAAACCATATATCCATGCATTGTATGGATAGCCATATATGTAAAGCGCAAATAATGCCAAACTTGCAATTAAACCTCTTTTAGTTTTTATCTTCTCCATAAAAGTAGAATAAAACGCAAGTCCACCTAAAAACAATATCATAGTTTCAAAAATTTGGTAAATATATTCATGTCCTAAACCTGTGATATTATTTATCACATTCATAAATATTCCATCATTTATATATGCACCTGTTTGCATTACATTAAAATTAAAAAATGTTTTATCTTCAACATTTATAAAAATTTTTAAGTTATCTGAATAATGTTTTGCTGCTCTATAATGTACTGATGAATCTACTGCAAAATGAGTTATATCTCCTTTATATATATATAAATCCTTGAAAAACATTACTGTAAAAATAATTAATATAACAATTAATCCTACTATATCTATTTTTCTAACAAAATATTTTTGGGTTTTTTTGTATTTTATCGTTTTGTATGAAAGTCCTAAAGCTACTATTAAATTTATTATTGATAAAAGCCAAATATGTGATGTAATATTTAAAAGACCTAGAACCATACCAATTAAGATATTATATCCTAATAAAGATACAATATAAATTATAAGCCATTTTATAAAATTCAGTTTTTCTTCTGATTTTTTTAACATCATAAAACTTATGCCAAGTATTATTAATGTTATTATGTACAATATCCCCATCTTCTTCTCCTTTTCTTACAATATTTACATTTGTCTTTTATTTTGTTATCAAGTATTTCAATATTTATACTCTATTTATATTATTTTGTTGATATATTTTATTATGATAAGTTGACGCGCAGTGTGGGAGGTTGGCGAAGCTATTTGTTTTCAAAATCCGCAAAAATTTTGCGAAAAGATTTTGAAAACTCAACCGACCAGCAAGGAAACTTTAAATAAAAAATATATCAACAAAATAAAACGAACAAATTAACAATCAAATTCGTAAATAATTAATAAAATAATTAACAAAAATTATTAATAATTTTCAGGTATCTAATTTTCATTTGATAATTTCTTATTTTCTTTATATATAATTAATTTAGTTACAACTGCATATAAAATAAATTGTATTGCAAGTGTTGTTGTACAAGAAAAAGTTGCACCATTAATTCCTAGATTCAAAACTCTTACTAGTATATTAGAACCTAAAAATGCAATAATCATAGATATAATGTAAATTACAAATTGTACAAAAGTATGTCTTATTGTTGTTAGTGTTACTAAATTTATATAAGAAATTGCATAGAATATATATGAAGCAATAATTACACATAAATTCATTCTGTATGCTGTTAAATCAAGTCCATAAATCAATCCTAAAAATTCTGGTCCGATTAAAAATGCTGCAAGTACTGCAAATCCGCCAAAGGCAATAACAATCAACTTGATTTTCAAAGTTACTTTTTCAATTTCTTTAAGCTTCTTTTCTTCATACATTTCCTTTAATTTGCCTAAGAAAGGCATTACAATAAATTGTGTAAAAAGTGTCATTACAGTTGCAGGCATCATTATATATCCATATATTGCTTGAACATCTTCTGTTAAAAATCCATCTATTGCATATTTAGGTGCATTTAATATGTATATTCCTGCAAAAGAGTTTACAAATACAAAGAATTCACTTTTAAAAATTGATGTAACATTTTTCAAATTTACTTTACTTTCATTATCTATTAACTTTCTAGTTGTAATTAAATAATCATATACAGCTAAAATAATTACATTTACTAATATAACAGCCAAACACGCAAGTCTTAAATCCCTTGTTATTATATCTACAATTAAAAAGCATAAAATACCAATAAATCCTTTTGCAAATAGAGATTGACCAGATTTATATAATATTCCATTTTTTTGCATTACTCCATATAAAATATCTGAAAACGCCTCTAATCCTTTAAAAATTGCAAGTAATGCAAATATTGTTGTTTTAAAACTATCATAACGTTTTATTATTAGAAAACCTGCTGCACCTATTAGCATTAAAACACAAGTAAGAAATCTATTTGCTATATAATCTTTATCTTTTATTTTATTTTCTATATCAGTTACTTGACATAGTCTTCCTGAATACATTGCTAAAGTATATAAAATTGTAGAAGTAGCATAAGCTATTGAAAATATGCCTGCTGTTTGTATATCATTAACTCTAGTTACAATTATTAAGAAAAATAATGAGTTAAATGAATTTATTCCAGTTCCTAAGCTATTCCAAATAAAATTCTTTAAAAATTCTTTTTTTTCTGAATTCATTATAAAACTCCTATTAAAAATATTACCCTTAACATTAAATCATCAACTAAACTTCTTCTAATTCTTTTTGGATAAAAAGCTTTTTTTAATGCAACTCGAAAACTATATTTTTCATTAGAAAATAAATCTAATATTTGCTTATTTTCATCAGATAATTTATCATAATATATTGCCTTAAAATTCAACATTTGTTGTTTAATATCTTTCATTCCATTTTTAAATAATAAGTTCTTTATTCTCCAAATCAATAAGCGAAAATATCCTTGTCCTTCTGATGTAGCATTTTGTTTTCTTCTTCTATATTTTACAGTTGTTACATTGTTATAAGCTACATTACCCATTCCAATACATAATAGATATGTCCACCAATCATGGAAAAAGCAAGACTTAGGCATATTTTCTATTATCATATCTCTTGTTTTTTTATTTACAGTCATTGTCATTCCCTGGCCAATACATGCAAATAAAGCCTGCAGAAAAGAATATTCTTTATTCTTTTCACCCATTCCAATAAAACTCATATTTTCATCATAATAATCTGAATTTCCAAAAACCATATTAGGCTTTGCATTATCTAATTTATTTAATGAATTAACTGCAAGTTCAATTTTATTTTCAATCCAAATATCATCTTGGTCTGCATAAGAATAATAATCAGCATCTGCAAGTTTTAAAAGTTCAAAAAAACTCTTAACAAATCCTAAATTTTCCCCTTCATAAAGCTTTATATTTTTATGTTTTTTTTGATATTCTTTTACAATAGATACAGTATCATCTTTTGAACCATCATCTCTAACTATTATTTCTACATTTCTGTAAGTTTGTTCTAATATTGACTCTAATTGTTCTCTTATAAATGATTCTCCATTATATGTTGACATTATTACAGCTACTTTTTTATCTGCCATTTTAAACTCCTTTTATTTTAATACCTCATAAATATATATTTTATCTTCATTATAAATTTCTTTAAATGTACTTCTTGCATCTTCATTATCTTTAAAGTTTTTATTTAAATCTACTGTTGATAAGATATATTCTATATTTAACTTTTGAAGATCTTTATAATTTACTTTTATTGCAATGTTATCCGCAAATAAAAGTTCTACATTACTTTCTTCATCTGTAACTTCAAAATTTACATGAGCATATCTATTATAAATTTTTCTAATTTCTTCTTCTTTTGCCTTCTCCCCTAAAAGCTTTTCAAATAACTCAAAATTAGGATATACAGCTGTTGAATTTATTGTACGAATTCCATTTGCAACTGCATAATCATTTTTATACCACCCAGCGTCATTTACAGCCCAAATAGCATCTGGGTTTTCTTTTTTAATTTCTTGCATCTTAATTGCCACAGGTTTTGTATAAAGTACATCTGTAGTTCTTATAACTGGATTTACTCCTAATCCTGTTATTAAAGCAACTGCAATTAATCCATAAATTGTATAATTTTTAATTTTTTCATTATTAATATTTAAAACTCCAAATATTAATGCAAGGAAAATTTCACCGCCAAGTAATATTTTAAATTTATCTAAATAATGAAATTCTTCTGCAAAACCTATTGTTGTTTTTGCTTTGTATATTATAAATAAAATAAAAATTCCTGATAAAACATAACTTAATTTTTTATTTATTAATTTATCATCTTTTTCAAAATTTCCAATTAAATAAATTAACATATAAATACAAACAGTTCCAAGTGGTATTGATGCTCTTCCAGCCGTTGACATTGACATTTTTGTAAGTACAGCCAAAAACTCTGGAAATCCATAAACACACCAAATACTTAAAAATCCACCTACAACTAACATCGGAATCCAAAAATGTAAATCTTTTTTGTTTCTTATAACATATATTAATCCTAAAATTAATGGTATTGGGAATAATGAAAGCATACTTGAATATTCACAAGGATTTAAATATTCTTCTGTTGGGAAAAATATATTATAAAAATATGAATATAAGTTTAAAGCTCCTCCACCAACTTCATTTCTTTCTCCTGGATAATCTGTATTCATCTCAGCTGCTAAAGTATCTTTTGATAACATATACCATCTTCCTAAAAGTAATGCTATACATAATAAAGTTATAACAATAACAGCTACATCATGTTTTGTAAATCTATATTTTTCATATTTAATATTTTTAATTAATATCCAAATTATAAGTGCTAAAAATACATATCCAAAAGATATTTGCCATGCTGGATAAAATTCAAATATATAGGATAGTCCTGAAACTAATATTCCTAGAGCACACAAATATTTATTTCTTTTTTTGTTTGTAGTCATAAATTTATCTACTAGTACAACTACTATTTGTCCCCATATAAGAACTTGCATACAATACCACCATTGTACTGCAGCCGAAAATGTTATTACAATCATACCACATAAAGAAACTTTTTTATTTCTCTTTGTAAGTATTAAACATAATTCATAAGAACCTAGCATCATTGCAACAAGTCTTGCATACCAATAAAAACTTAAACCTGCATCAGTTCCAAATAGCATAAAACCTAATTGAAACGGTCTTCCTATCATTAAAATATCTAAAACAGGTGAATTTGCAACAGTAAACATATCTGTTGGAGTTCCTCTTAGTACATCTGAAAAATATTGAAATGGTACCTCTGTTTTACTTTGAGATAATATGTATGTAGTTGAAGTTGCCCATTCATCTGTTCTAATTCTTCTAGTTTGTCCTAATAATGTATGATATCTTGTATTATCAATATGAGGTTGAATTTCTGAATTGAATTCTACAATTGAAGACCCAGAATATTTAAATATCATTACAAATAGTAAAAAGGCACAAGCAATTTTGTACCTGTGATTATGTATGAATTCATACATTTTTCTTAACTTAAACACAAAATGAATTCCAATAAACATAATTATTATTGAAACAAGCATAATTCTATTTTTTGAAATAAATTCTGGGTGTGAAATTCTAAAAATTGTATATTCACATAAAGTAGCTATTAAGACTGACATAATAGCTACTAATATTAATTTTGTTTTAGTAAAATTATCTTTATTAATAAAAAACTTTATTTTTTCTAAAATATTTTCATATATTTTATTTAATTTTTCTGCTTTTTTCATCTTATTTTCCTTATAAATTTATTGTATTAAAAACTTATATTTTATATTTTTTGACATTTAAACATTCTAAATTTATTTAAGAATTACCATTTAACTTCTAGCTTCACTACATCTAGTAAAAATCTATTTACCCAAATATATACTATTGGTAAATGTAGTTTATAAAATAAATGAACTCCCCAGATACATATAAATTTGAATCCTTTTTTGAAGCAATGCATCATATTAAAATGTTTACTGTTTCTCCATTCTGGGAAATTTTCATTTAAATAATTTGTTATTCCTTTTAAAGCTTTATTCATTTTTACAGACTTATCATAAGAAAGCATAAAAGCCCAAGATATTCCTAAATGTAAAAAAGCCATAGTTGCTAATGTTTCTTTATATTCTTCATATTTACCTATTTTTTTTGCATTTTCTTTTGTAACTAATAAATATTTTTTTAAGTTTTCTATATCTTTTTCATTCATATTATGTATTTGTGAACTTGATCTTAAATAATAATGATATAAAACATCTGGTATAAATGTTAATTTTTTTGCTCCATACATATATGCATGTATTAAAAATAATGTATCATTACAACCTCTAAAAGGTAAAAATTCTAAATCTTTCACAAGTTCTCTTCTATATAACTTATTCCATAAAGATGGATTTGCATAAACTATAAAATCATCTTGCCAATCTACATCTTTATTCATAGTTCCATATTGAGTCATTTCAGTAGAAACTGTTTTTCCTGTATCTAAGTCAACTCTATCATATCCGGAAAAAGCAATATCTGCATCATTTGTTTTTGCAGCATTATATAATTTTTCTGCCCAAGTAAGTTCTGGCACATCATCACTATCAATAAATCCTACATATTCACCTATTGCTTGTTTTAATCCATAAGTTCTTGCAGACCATTCTCCCCCGTTTTCTTTATGAAAAGTTTTTACTTTATTTGGATATCTTTTTTTATAATCTTCAATAATTTGTGGTGCAGAGTCTTTTGAACCATCATCTACACAAAGTATTTCTATATCTTCTAAAGTTTGATTTACTAAAGCATCTAAACATCTTGGAACATATTTTTCAAGATTATATATAGGTACTACTATTGATACTTTTATTTCTGAACTCATTTTTATTTTTCCTTTCTATCTTTTAGTTCTCTTTCACAATCTATTAATCTCATTTCAAAAGTTTGCTTTGAATTTTTAATTATATTATCTAATGTTAACCCTGTAAATAAAGATTGTAATGTACACACAAAAAGTAACATACTCAATAAAATTGATGGTACTTTTATTTCTCCTGTTCTAAACATTACAACTACTGCTGGGACAAACAAAACAAGTCCTATAGCTGCTATTACAAAAGAAATTATAGAAAAGAAATTTAATGGTTTATAATTTTTATAAAATCCCATTATAGTTTTTAAAACTTTTATTCCATCTGGAATTGTGTTTAATTTTGAAGGGCTATCTGCTGGTCTATCTCTATATTCTATAATTATATTTTTAGTTTTCATATTTTTATCTAAACAATGAATTGTCATCTCTGTTTCAAGTTCAAACCCTTTAGACATTACTGGAAAAGTTTTTACAAACCTATAACTAAAAGCTCTTAATCCTGTCATAACATCTCTTATATCACTTTTATATATTCTGTTTATTAAAGCTCTTACTGTAACATTTCCAACATTATGGAAAGGTCTTTTATTTTCTTTAAAATATGTTGAAGATAATCTATCTCCTACTACCATGTCAACATTTTCTTCTAAAACTGCTTTTACCATTTCTTTTGCACTCTCAGCAGGATATGTATCATCTCCATCAACCATAATATAGCATTCCGCATCTATTTCTCTAAACATAGTTCTTATAACATTACCTTTTCCTTGTCTAGTTTCATATCTAACTATTGCTCCTGCATCTTTTGCAATTTTATCTGTTCCATCTTTTGAATTGTTATCATATACATAAATTACTGCTTCTGGTAATTCTCTTTTAAAATCTTCAACTACTTTTTTTACTGTTTTGGCTTCATTATAACAAGGTATTAGAACAGCTACTTTATCCATATTTCTTATTTCCTTTCAAACTTCGATTTTTTCGTTAATATTATAACATATATTTACATATTTTCAAATAATTTAAGAAAGTTTTATAATTTTTACAAAAACTTTAGATTTCTAGTATATCTTATAAAAATTAAATTTTCTTTTTAAAAATTATAAGTTTACTTAAAACAAAATTTAAAATAATAACAACAATATTTGCAATCACTTTCATTAAAACATCATTCATATTTATAATAACAGCTAAATTCATCATTCCTAAGCTAATTAATTGAGTGAATACTCGGCAATATGTAAATGAAAATATCTCTTTAAATAATTCTTTTTTAGTATTACATTTACTTTTAAAAACTATAATTTTATTTACCCAATAAGCAAAAACAAGTGCAACTATAAAAGCAAAAATATCACTTATTGTTACTCTTAATTGTTCATTTTGAATACTAAAAAATATAATATAACTTGCAACAATATATGACAAAATATTTACTAATGTAGAAAGTCCTCCACAAATTAAATATCTCATCCCCTCAATATGCTCTTTATATAATTTAGCAAGTTTTCCTAAATGAATTTTTTCCAAAAACCATATTCCTATATTTTCAAAAAATTCAAAAACTTTTAAAGTTATACTTTTATTTTCTTTTTTTGTTTTGTTATTTTCCTTTTCCATTTTTTACCTTTCAAATTTAATTAAAAATTCTATCATAAGTTCCTTCTAAAACTCCATAAATAATTTTAGTATTTCCTATAATTATTACAAAAGCTGCATATTCTTTATACTCTTCACTTTCTTCATTTTTTACATTTTTTACAAAGAGTTTATCTTCATTATCAAAATAATCTAAAAATTTATAATCTTGTGTTAATAAAAAAAAACCGTAGTGATTTAATGTATTTTGGGGAATCGCTTCATAAGATATTTCTACAGTTGTAACTTTATCTCCAAATCTTGTGTCTTCAAACCTATATTCACTATCTATACCATACTCATATCCAGTACAATAATATAATGTTGGTATTTTTTCACCATTTGCATAATTAATATATGAATCTAAAATAAATTCTGGAGGTTCATTAATTTTTTCCATAATACTATCTTCAATATAATAAAATCCAGCACAAATTAAACATACAATAATAACTCTAATTATTAATGTTTTTATCAAAATTTTATTATCTGTTTCAACTTCTTTTATTGGATCTTCATCAAAATCTTTTTTCATATTATATCCTCTTAAAATACTTTTGCTAAAATTATTCTACTATATCATAATTTACAGTTTTCCTACTTAAATTCTTATTATAATAAGGATCATATTTAATGTATTTACTCCATTTTCGTTTAAAATTATTAGCTTCCTTTTCAAATCGTTCTTCTTTTTCTTCTGATATTTCATATCCCCTAGATTTTGATTCATAATGAATTAATTCAATATAAGGGTTATATACATTTCTATAACCATTCTCATATAATTTTAAACAAAAATCTACATCATTAAAAGCGACTTTGAACTCTTTCTCGTCCATAAATCCAACTTCATAATATAGACTTCTTCTTGCAAATAAACAAGCGCCTGTTACTGCTAAAACATTTCTTGTTGCTGCTTCTCTTCCAAAATACGCATGTTTTCCATAAGGCAAATTAACTAATGCATTTCCTGCTATTCCTGAAACTCCTACTATTATTCCTGCATGTTGTATTGTTTTATCTTCATAATAAAGTCTTGCACCAACAGCTCCAATCTCACTATTTTGCGCATATCCTATAAAAAGTTCTAACCAATCTTTAGTAATCAACTTCGTATCATTGTTAAGCTGAAGTACAAATTCTGCATCTACATTTTTTACTCCAAAATTTATTAATGCAGAATAATTAAATTCAGAAACTTTTTGCAATTCATTTTCTTTAGTTTCTATATTTTCAATATTTTTCTCTATATTATTTTTTTCTAAATCTTTATTCAAAGTTTTATTTTCTAAACTTTTTTCCCCATTTATATCAAAAACCGTATGTTTATTAAAATTTAAAATTTTGATTTTAGAATTTTTTACAAGTTCTTCATAATATTTAAAAGTTTCTTTTTTTTCGCTATTATTTTCTATTATATTAATTTCATAATTTTCATAAGTTGTAAATTTTAATATTGATGTTATACATTTCTTTAATAATTTTATGTTATCTTTATTGGGTATAAGTATGGAAACTTTTGGATTTCCTATTACCTCATACTTTATTTTATAAATTCCTGGAACCTCTTGTCCAAATTCTACTGTTGCAGATTTTCCTTCTCTTTTTAAATCTGCTTCTATAACTTTTTTCCCGGCTTCAAAAGCATAATTTTTTGTGTCTGCAATATATGCTGTAGAATTTTTATGTACTCTCCAATGATACAAAACTTTTGAAATATGTGTAATTTTATTTGCTACTTTTGTAGCTCTTAAAACAAAATCAAAATCTTGTGCTCCATTAAACTCTGAATTTAATTTTCCAATTTTTTCAATAATTTCTTTTTTTACAACTACAAAATGTGTTATATAATTATTACATTCTAAAGTTTCTGGTGAATAATCTGGTTTAAAATATGGTTCAAATCTTTCATAATTTTCATCAATTTTATCTTCATCGGTATAAATAAAATCTGTTTTTAAATCTTGATTTATTACTTTTACTACTTGAAATAAAGCTTCTTCTGATAAAATATCATCATGATCTAAAAATCCAACATAATCGCCTGTTGCCATTTTTATTGCTTCATTTGTATTTTCTGAAATTCCTTCATTTTTTCCTAAAAAATTATATTTTATTTTTTTATTTTTTTCATAATATTTTTCTAAATTTTCGTTTTTCTTTGGACTTCCATCTGCAAGGCAAAGTTCCCAATTTGCATAAGTTTGATTATTCAAAGATTCTATCAAATCTTGAAAAAATTTCTCATCAGTATTATACATAGGAACTACAACACTAATTTTAGGCGCATAAGTAAACTTAGTTGTTTTTTGCTTTTCTAATTCATCTTCATTAGGAGTATTCTTTTCCATCCAAGTTTGATAAGCTTCTTGATTAGTTTTTCTATTTTCTTTTATTTTAAATATTCTTTTAAAAACTTTTTTAAAAGTAGAAAAAAAGCCATATCTTTTTATATAAAATTTTACTTTTTCTATATTACTTCTTATACTCATTTTAAGTTCTTTCTCCTACTTTCCAATAACCTCATTAATTAAGTATTTTTTTGATAATAATACAATGTGCAAACATTCTTAAATCCTATTTTCTATATAATTTTGCTGGATAAAAATCATATTCTGCTTGTAAAAATGCTATTTTACTTTTTTCTTCTTTATTTCAATATCTCCATAATTTACTTTGATATTTTTCATGTGATAAACTTCTGTATCTAAACTTAAATTAACATTGTAATATGGGTCACCTTCATCTAAAATATTACCCCATTTTTGCTCGAATCTGCTTATTTCGCCTTGAAATCTCTTTATTTTAGCTGGTGTATTTTCAGCACCTCTAGTTTTAGATTCATAATGCCAAAATTCTACAAAAGGGTTATACACCACTAAATATCCTTTTTCTCTTATTTTTAGACAAAAATCTACATCATTAAAAGCAACAGCTAACTCTTCATCCATCCATCCAACTTCTTCATAAATAGCCTTTGGAGCCATTAAACATGCTCCTGTTACTGCACTTAAATTTTCTATCATAGATTCTTTTGCGAAATATCCATGTCCTGATTTAGGAATACTCTTAAATCTATTTCCTGCAATTCCACCTATGCCAACAATTATTCCCGCATGTTGTATAGTTTCATCTGGAAAATACAATTTTACTCCTACTGCTCCTACATCTTTTCTTTGAACAAATCCTAATAATATTTCAAGCCAATTTTCAGTAATTAATTCTGTATCATTATTTAGTTGAATTACATATTCCCCTTCAGATTTCTTTACACCAAAATTTATAACTGCTGAATAATTAAAACCTGGTCTTACTTTTATTCTATTTTTATTAGTGTATTCTAAACTTGCTTCTTCAGTATTTGTTATTTCTTTTCCAGTATTATAATTTACAACTCTTACTCTCTCCTTTTTAATTAATTCTTTATAATATTCAAAAATTTCTTCCTGTTCGCTATTATTCTCAACTACAACTATTTCATAATTTTTATAAGTTGTTTTTTCCAAAATTGAGTCTACGCAAACTTTTAAAATATCTTTTCCATCTTTATTGGGAATAACTATTGATACCTTAGGCTCTCCTTTAACTTTGTAGTCTATTCTATAAATACCTTCTATACATCCTTCTGTAACAATACCATCTAAACCTACTCTTTTTAAATGATCTTCTATTGCTTTTTTCCCTGCTTCAAAGGCATAATTTTTTGCATTACTATTTAACTTTGCTGTAGATTCATTATGTACTCTCCAGTGGTAAAGAATTTTAGGTATATGCGTAATATTTTCTGGTTTAACAATTTCTGACATTCTTAAGAAAATATCATAATCTTGTGCTCCATCATAATCTTCTCTAAAGCCCTCTAATTTATCCATTAATTCTTTTTTGAATATACTAAAATGACAAATATAATTTTGACATCTTAAAGTATCAGGTGCAAAATCTGGTTTAAAATAAGCATCATATCTATTATCATTTTCATCTATTTTATCCTCATCTGAATAAAGAAATTCTGAGTTTGGGTGTTTATTTATATAAGATACAACTTCAAATAAAGCATAATCTGCCAAAATATCATCATGATCTAGAAGTGCTATATAATCTCCTGTTGCCATTTTTATTGCTTCATTTGTATTTCCAGAAATCCCCTCATTTTTTCCTAGGAAATTATATTTTATTCTTTCATCTTTTTCTGCCATCTTTTTTAAATTTTCATTTAATTTAGGACTTCCATCTGCAAGACAAAGCTCCCAATTTGCATATGTTTGATTAATCATAGAGTTTATCAAATCTTTAAAGAACTTCTCCTTAGTATTATACATTGGAACTATCACACTAATTTTAGGAGAAATTTTAAAAATTTTTTTAATTTGTAATTTTAAATCAGCATCTTTAGGTTCATTAAATTTTATCCATCCACCATAATCCCCATATTGAAGATCTTTTTCTCCTTTTAAAAATCTTATAATTTTTCTAAGTACAGTTTTTATACATTTTTTTACTGTTTTTATAAATCCATATTTTCCAATATAAAATTTAATTTGATTAATTCTATGTTTTATAATATTCATTTTTCTTTCCTTTCAAATTTTTTGCAAAAATTTTATAGCACTTTATCTGTTCTAATATCATATTGATCAGAATTTAAACTTAAATTTTTATTATAATATTCGTCACCTTCATTTAATTTTTCTTTCCAAGTTTCTAAAAATAGATTTATTTCTTTTTGAAATCTCTCTATTTTATCAGGGTCATTGTCATTTCCTCTTGACTTTGATTCATAGTGCCAAAGTTCTACAAAAGGATTATATACTATAAGCTTTCCTGTTTTTCTTATTCTCAAGCAAAAATCTATGTCATTAAAAGCTACTGCAAAAGCTTCATTCATATATCCAACTTCTTCATATATGCTTCTTTTAGTCATTATGCAAGCTGCTGTTACTGCATTCATATTTTGAATTAAATTTTCTCTACCAAAATATCCCTGATCTTTTTTTGAAAGTCCTCTAAATACATGTGCTGCAACTTGCAAAGCTCCAACTATTACTCCTGCATGTTGTATTGTTTCATCTGGATAATAGAGTTTTGCTCCTACTGCTCCAACATCTTCTCTTTGAGCAAAGCCTATCATCTTCTCTAACCAATCTTCTGTTATAATCTCAGTATCATTATTTAATTGAACAATAAACTCACCTTTAGTATTTTTAACACCAAAATTAATTAATCTTGAATAATTAAAACTATTCTTTCTATTTTTTAAATCTTCAACATTATCTGTGTTTTCTAAATTTCTTTCTCCTTTTATGTCTAAGATTTTGTTATTTGTAAAATCTAATACTTTAATTCTATTATTTTTTACAATTTCTTTATAATATGCAAAAATTTCTTCTGTTTCGCTATTATTTTCAATAACTACAATTTCATAATTTCCATAAGTAGTTTTTGAAATTATTGAATCTATACAAGTTTTTAAAGTATCTTTTTGATCTTTATTAGGAACTAATATACTAACTTTAGGAATGCCAATTACTTTATAATCTATTCCATATGTTCCTGGGTTTTTCCCTTCAAAAACTTCTCCTTCTAAACCTATTCTTTCTAAATGAGCTTCTACTGCTTTTTTTCCTGCTAAAATCGCATAAGGTTTTGCATCTTGGTTCATTGCTGTTGATGATTTATGAACTCTCCAATGATACAAAACTTTAGGTATATGAATTATTTTTTTAGCTCTTTCAGTCGCTCTTAAAATAATATCAAAATCTTGTGCTCCATTGTATTCTGAATTAAAACCACCTATTTTTTGAAGTAGTGACTTTTTAAATATACTAAAATGGCAAATATAATTATTTGCTCTTAGAGTATCAGGAGCAAAATCAGGCTTAAAATGTGGAGCAAATCTTGGTTCATCTATAAAATGAAATTTATCTTCATCAGTATAAATAAGTTCTACATCTGGATTTTCATTTATTACTTTTACAACTTCATATAAAGCTGTCTCAGAAAGCATATCATCATGGTCAAGTAATGATATATAATCACCAGTTGCCATTTTTATTGCTTCATTTGTATTTTCTGAAATTCCTTTATTTTCTCCTAAAAACTTATATTTTATCCTTTTATCCTTTTCGCACATAAGCTTAATTTCTTCAAGTTCTTTTTCGCTACCATCTGCAAGGCAAAGTTCCCAATTTTTATAAGTTTGAGTATGAACAGTATATAAAAGTTCTCTAAAAAAATCTGTATCTGTATTATAAAGTGGAATTACTATACTAATTTTAGGTTTTTTTCTAAATCTAGTTTTGGTTTGTTTTTCTATCTCTTGATCTGTTGGATTATTAGATTTTATCCATTTTTCATAATCTGATAGCTTACCTTCTTCATCTCTTTTTAGCTCTTTTTCATATCTTAAAAATTTTCTATGATCAATACCTTTCCAATATTCAGCTGTTTTTCCATCTGTTAATCTAAAATAATTATCTACTTTTCTTTTATATTTTCTTTCCGTTTGTTTTTTATCATATTCTACTCTCCTTTTACCTCCAGGAGGCATAATTCTATCTATAAAACTTGCTCCACTTCTAGGGTTAAATATCCATGCAAGCATTCTAATGGGCTTCGTAATTTTCCAAGATAAAGAACTTGAAATTGCTCTTAAATCATTTGCATATTTCACAAGTTGAACATCTTTATCTTGAATAAGCTTTTGCAAATCTTCTATTCCTTTTTTATATTCTTCCTGCATATTTTCTAAATTAGAAATATGTTCGCTTGCAGATTTTAGTTTTTCTTCATAATTATCTAAAATTCTTTTTATACTTCCAATTTCTTTTACAGATTCCTCATGTAATTTCCACATATTTTCATCTATCAAATTTTTTTGAATGCTATTTTCTAATTTTTCAAAATATTCACTAAAATCCTTTAAATCAAGGTTTTCTAAAATTTTCTCAAAAGTTTCTGAGTTTTTTAATTCTGTAAAATAAAAAACTGCTCTATATAAAATAAATTCTAATGGTACATTTTCCTCAAACCACTCTTGGTCATAAGCAATAATTCTATCTTTTTTTACTAAACAATTTTGGAAAATTAAATCTAACACTCCATTTTTAACAAAATGTAACTTTGCTTTTAAATTTTCCGGTAAGTATATTTCATATTTACTAAAAACATTGTTTGTAAATTTTGCATTTTCATCATAAAGTTTATATAAAATATTTCTTTCAAATTCTTTTATTTCTTTTATAACAGCATCTAATCCTTGTGCTTTATAAATTTTAATTAAATATTCATCATATGAAATTGCATCTTTTAAAAAGTCACATTCTAATAAACCTTTTTTTAGTTTTCCTAAACATTCAATTTTATTTTTATTTAAAATTTCTATATTATTTGAAATTTTATTTATATGAAGCTCCGCAGCTTCATTATCAGCATACTTATATACCTTATTTTTTGTTATTATAGTTTTAATTCTATATTCTTTTTTTCTTGTAACACAAAAACTTACAAATCTTATATCTTCAAATTTATCTTTTTCTGAAATTTCAATAAAAAATGAATTTGAGAAAAAAGGAAATAAACTTTTTTCTTCATTAATTAATTGTTTATAAGCTTTTCTTTCTGAAAAATTTAAAAATTCATTTTTGTTTGCAAAAGTTAAAATTCTTGAGTCAATATTATCGTTATTTGGCATAAAATCATCTGTATATATTACATTTGTTAATTTATAGTCTGGTAATGCATAATAAAATTTGTATTTCAATTTTAAGTTTTTTAAAATACTTTTTATTTTTGGCATACTTAAAATATTGCTACTTTCATTTTCTATTGTAAAATATGAATTTAAATTTTTATTTGCCTTTTCTCCTGCCCAATATTTCATTCCAAATTTGTTTTGCATTGCTAGAAGAATTTTTCCATCTTTGGATAAACAATTTTTAGCATATTTTAATAAACCTATAATTTCATTTTCTGTCTCCAAATTTTCAAAATTTCCAATCAAAGTTACATAGTCAAATTTAGCTTCCATTTTAACTTCATTAATATCTTCTAAAACCATTACTTTATCTGATTTTTTACTCAATTCTTTAAAGATTTCTTTATCTTCACCTATTTGTAAAACAGAATCTTTCTTTTCTATTGGATACCAAGAAATTATGTTTTTCTTAAATTCTAATAAATTATCTTCCATTTAATTTTTCTATGTATAATAACATAGCTCCTTTTTATATTTAGATTTTAAAAAATCTATAAAACATTTTTATATACTTTTATTAATTAAATTAAATATAAAATTATAGCATTAAATCCAACTTATAATTTTTTTATATTTATTTTAGAATCTAATCTAATTAAACCTACTGTATTTTTAGTAGCAATTATTTCAATAAGTAATGCATCATACTTTCTATTTAATGCCTCTAAATCACCTTTCGCATTATATCTTGTACAACTAAAAGACAAAGTGTATTTTCCCGGTGCTACAGGTATTTTTTGTGTAAATTCTACAACAGCAATTTCTCCTTTTTTAAAAGTTCCTGTTGCTATTTTTTCTATATTTGTATTTGTACCTGTTATATCTTTTCCAGAAAAATCTTTTAATGTTACAGTAAATATTGGCTCTTTTACTTCTTTATTAAATTTTACTTTTGATTTAAAAGTTATATAATCCCCATTATCAAACATATTTACAAGATTGCCATCTTTATCAAATACACCATAATCTATAACTTCTGCTAATTTATTTCCATATTCAATCATATTAGGATTTTGATTCATCTGGTCTTTCCAAAAATTTTCAAAAGTACTATTAGCTTCATCTTTTATATTTTCTGTTTCTAATTCTTGAGTTTCTTCTTCAACTTTATTTTCTTCATCAGGATTTAGTCCAACAATTATCTTTTTATATCTGTTAACTCCATCTTTTACAGAACCATCAAAAGTTTTAGTTCCATTTTCTAAAATTATTACTCTATTGCAATTTGTCATAACATCATTTATATTATGTGTTACAAAAATTATTGTTTTTCCATTATTTTTAAATTGTTCAAATTTTTTAAAACATTTTAATTGAAAAGCCATATCTCCCACAGATAAAACTTCATCAACAATCAAAATATCTGGATCTACATTTATTGCACAAGCAAAAGCAAGTCTTGCAAACATACCTGATGAATATGTTTTTACAGGTTGCGACAAATGTTCTCCTATATCAGCAAAATCAATTATTTCTTGCTCTTTTGATTTAATTTCTTCATCAGAAAGTCCCATGACTTGTCCATGTTGATATATATTTTCATAACCAGTAAGATCTGGATTAAAAGCTGCCCCAAGTTCTAAAAGTGAGCTTATTTTTCCCTTTACTTCTAAATTACCTGAAGTTGGAATTACAACACCTGTTATCATTTTTAATAAAGTAGACTTTCCTGCTCCATTTTTTCCTAAAATCCCTAATACTTCACCTTTTTTTATCTCTAAATTTAAATTATTCATAGCTCTAAAAGTTGTATGTTTTTTATATCCTGGAAGCACAGCTTCTAATAATCTATCTTTTTTATTTGAATACATTTTATATTCTTTTACTAAATTAGAGATCTTAATTACTGCTTCATTATCGCTCATAATTTCTTTTTATATCCTTTCATTGTTGGTTTGCAATATTCCTTTAACTTCTCTTTAAAAATTTAAAAGCAATTCTTGCAAAAATAGGCAAGTTTAAAATAACGAAATTTTGCATTTTATATCCGAATTCTTCATACTTATAAAGTTTAAAAAATAAGCTCCAATTTCTAAAATTTACATACTTTTTTTTCTCTAACATTTTATAATATTCCAAAGATACTTTATTTAATTTTTTTATTTCTTCGCTTTCAAATTTATCTTCATTTTCTATAAAAACTGTAAAATGCTCTTTTTTTACATTAATAAATAATTTTCTAATTTCATCTAATGTTTTAATTTCATCAGACCTTTTTTTAGAGCCTATTTTATTATTTTTATGTTGCCTATATTTAATAAGTGGTGTATCTACATAACTAATTTTTCCACTTTGACTAATAATTAAAGATATCCAATAATCATGAAGTACATATTTACTTGTATTAGGTAGTGGTAATACTTTTTCTATAAATTCTTTCTTAGATATTATAGTACACCCTGTTACAAAATTATTTAAATATAGACTTTCAAAGTTGTTATATTTTTTTATTTTATTATAAATTCCTTTTAATTTCCAATATGAACTATATATTACATTTAAATTTTCGTCTACTACTTCTAAATCTGAATATACTAAATCACTATCTGTTTCTTTTATATGGTTAATAGATTTTTCTATTTTATCTTCTTTCCAAATATCATCCTGATCAGAAAACATATAGTATTCATTTTCAACATTTTTTAGTAGAAATTCAAAATTTTTAATTACACCTAAATTTTTTTCCTGAAAATATAAAATTATTCTTTTATCTTTTTTGGCATATTCTTTTAGTATTTCTTTTGTTTTATCAGAAGAATCATCATCTGAAATCAATAATCTAAAATTAGAATATGTTTGTTTTAAAATACTATCTAATTGTGGTTTTAAATATTTTTCACCATTGTATGTAGCAAGTAAAATATCTACACAAGCTTTATCCATTTAATTTCCTCTTTCTTATTCTTTTTATAATACATCTGCAAAGTCTTTTTTGGTTTTTTTAAATACTCTATTTCCCCATAAAAATATAAGTATTGTTATTACCCAAAAAATTATTGTAAATATTCCATTATTCTCTGTTATAATTGTGGAATTTTCCATAAATGCCTGTCTAAATCCTTCTACTAAATATGTAAAAGGCATACATCTAAATACATATCTAAAATTACTTCCATCAACCATATTTAGATTCCAAATAATTGGTGTAAACCACATGCATAATTGAATAACTATTGTTAATAATTGAGCAAAATCCGGAACAACTGTAGTAAGCGCTGATGTAAATCTTGTTAATGCTATAATAAAGCAAAAGGTACAAAGCAATATATAAATAACATTCAAAAAATTAGGAATATATCCAAATATTGAGCATACTATCACTGCTATCCCCATTAAAAATATTCCAATAAAACTTGCTGATGTAAGCGAAATTACTGGTATTATATCTACTGGAAAAACTACTTTTTTTACTAAATAACTGTAATTTCTAATTGAATTGCTTGCTGTTAAAATAGCATCACTACAAAACATCCATATAGACATACCTGGTAAGAACCATACTACATAAGGATATTCTCCAGCACTTCCAGTTTTTAATATGTATTGAAATACAATGACATAAGTAATCATAAATACAAATGGTTGTAAGAAACCCCAAAGTCGTCCTAAACTTGTATTCGCAAATCTGTTTCTAAAATCATTTTTTCCAAGTTTAATTGCTAATTTTCTATTTTTGAAAAGTATCTTAAAAAACTCCATAATTCTTCCTTTTCTACCCATAATTTTACTTTTGTATTATATCATTTACAATTTACCTTTTCAAGCAAATTTATTGTGAAATTTATGTGCATAATAATAAAAGCAACACAAATTATTAAACCTTACTGTTTAACAATTTATATTGCTTTTACGAATTTTATTATTATATATTATTTTTCTCATAATTCCAAGAATCTCTGCATATATCTTCTAAAGTTTTTTCTGTTTTCCATCCTAATTCTTTATATGCTTTGCTAGGATCTGCATAATATTCTGCTAAATCTCCTGGTCTTCTTCCAACTATTTTATATTTAACATCTACATTATTTACTCTTGCAAAAGTATTAACAAGTTCTAACACACTTATACCTTTTCCTGAACCTAGGTTATAAATATTCAATCCTAATTTCATTTTATTTAAAGCAGAAACATGTCCTTTTGCTAAATCTACCACATGAATATAATCCCTTACCCCTGTTCCATCTGGAGTTGGATAGTCATTTCCAAAAATACTTAATTCCTCTAATTTGCCAGCAGCCACTTTCATTAAATAAGGCATTAAATTATTTGGTATTCCATTAGGTTCCTCACCAATTAAACCGCTTTCATGTGCTCCAACTGGATTAAAATATCTTAAAATAGTTATATTCCAAGAATTATCAGAAGCACATAAATCCTCTAATATTTTTTCAATCATTGCTTTTGTTGTTCCATAAGGATTTGTAGTTTCTCCTCTTCCCATTTCTTCAACATATTTAGGAATTCCAGGATCTCCATAAACTGTCGCAGATGAACTGAATACCAATTTTTTTACATTATATTTTTGCATTATTTCTAAAAGATTTATTGTACTAAATAAATTGTTTGAATAATACATTAATGGTTTTTTCACAGATTCACCTACTGCTTTATATCCAGCAAAATGAATTACAGCATCAATTTCATTTTCTTTAAATATTTCTTCTAATTTCTCCTTATCTTGTAAATCATATTTATAAAGTTTTACATTTCTTCCGGTAATTTTTTCAATTTTTTGTGCCACCTCTTCTTTTGCATTATAAAGATTATCTACTATTATTACTTCATTATTTGATTTTAAAAGTTCAACAGCTGTATGTGAACCAATAAAACCAAGTCCTCCTGTTACTAAAATTTTCATTTTCAAAATCCTTTCTTTTATTTTTTAGAAATCATCATAATTTATTATATTATATTTTGTTTTGTCTCAACAATTTTAATAATTTCTTATTGGTCTACTAATTTATAAATCGCATAATTTTGAGTCTCACCTAATTTTTCATATCCATAATTCTCCATTGGCTCTGTAAGAACAGTAGCCTTTGAAAAAACAATATAATTACAATTAACATTCTGAGCAAGTTCTGTTAATCCTTTAACATTTCCAGCATTTAATTCTTGTCTTATTGGATTTCCTTCATATATTCCTAATGGATCTCTCTTATAAGCAAGTTCAATAGAAGAATCTATTTGTCTAATATGTGCAATTATTGTTTCAGGAACAATTGCTTTTTTTCTTCCGTTCCCATCTGCACCAATTAATTGAGCAACTCTTACACTTTCATCTGGTAATTTATATAAATTGCCTGTTTTAAAAAAATTTGTTTCGGCATAAGTATATTTCCCACTAATAATTATTATTGCTATTATTCCTATAGTTGCAATTATTTGTTTGGTTTTATCTCTTTGTTCTTTTATTAGCAAGACTCCAGCATAAGCAATTTCTATTGATAAAGGAATCATCCAATATAGTCTCCAGTATATTGATTCTGTGAATATATGACTTACAATTTTATTAAATATCGGATTTAAAACTATTAATAAAATTATAATCGGAAAATATACAAAAAATGTTTTAACCTTTTTATCCTTTTCTTTTAAAAAAATATAAAGCATTGATACAAAGAATAAAGCTATATACATACCTGTTCCCTTGTATTCTAAAAATGTATTTTTTATTACTTCTATATTAGTATCAAACATACCTTTCTCCTATTTTTAATTTTTTAGTTAATATAAAATGTACATTAAACCACATATTATGCTTGGTATACAACAAATTAAAACTTTAAATATATTTTTTATTGATAACAAGTAGTTATTATCTTTTAAATTTTTAAAGTTTATTTTACTTATTTCATAAGCTAAAACTAAAGCCATAAGTGTAATAGGTGGAATTCCTATGCCCATTGTAGTAAGCAGATTGCCTGCCAAAATTGTTAAAAACAATAAAAAACAAGTTATAAAATTAAAATTATCATCATTTGCCTTAAAAAATATTAGCCAAATTAATGGTAAAATCATTGCTGCAAGTAATGCTTTTCCTTGCCATATTCTAAATAAGAAAAATGCTTCTGTTGTTCTAACTGAATAGTTACCCCATATTTGTAAAACACTTATTAATATAATAAATAATAATGTAAATTTTTTATTTTCTTTAAAAATATAATTTCCTAATAAATAATAAATACAATAAACTAGTGGTACAAATATAATAGGAAAAACAACATGTGCTACAATTGCAGGATGTATATTTATAACAGATGAAATTATAGCTAAATATAAAGGAAATGGTCCTAATCTATATCTCATAAGATGTTGCTCTCCATCTTCTGCTCCTGTAGTTGAAGAGTATTTATATAATGAATTAGTTTGTATTGATGTTGTAGCTGTTCCAACATAGAAAGCATCATCATCATCCACATGTGTATAAAATACATATTGATAAATTTGAAAACCTATAATTAAAATACATAATAAACTTAATAATTTAGGTAATTTTTTTATTTTTTTCAAATTTATTTTTATAATTTCTTTTAAATTTTTAAAATTTAGAATAAATGATATTATAGCTAATATTATAATTATTGCGCAATATATACAAAGTAAAGTATTATAACTTCTCTCCATAAAAATTAATGTAATTGCAGTTATTTCACAAATTGCAAATTCTATTATATACCCAATAATAAAAGCAAATATAATATTATTCTTTTCTTTTTCTGAAAACTTTAAAACTATTAAACCTAAAAATATTGGTATAATCAGGAATGTTATTATCGCTATCAAACATTTTAAAACAATCATTTAAAAAAATTCTCCTTACTTTTAGTACTATTTATATTATTTTTTAATAATTAATTAAAATATTTTTAAATATTGTAACTAGTCTTTAGTTTATACCGTTAATTTATGCTTTTTTCATTTTTCTCCTATATGGTAATTTTTCTTTTTTATTTTTTATAACTTCATCTAATTTTTCCTCTTTATCTTGTATATTTTTGTTTTCTTGTGTAATTTTGACATTTGAATGTAATAGAGGAATTGTTACTAGAAACACTAAGCACATTGTATCTGCACAACCTATTGAAAATCTACCTAAACTCTCAAAGTTACAATATATTGCATAACTTATGTATAAACAAATATATAAAATTTTATATTTTTTATCTATATTAGATTTTATCACATTTTTTATAACCGTAAAATATATAAATAATAAATATAATAGTTCCATAATTCCACCAGCTACTAATGCTTCAATATAAAAATTATGAAATTGTGTAACTCGGTATCCTTCTATAAGTTCAAGTCCTGCAAATCTACCTACTCCAAAAAGCATTGATATTGGACTTGACATTAATAAATTTATTGCTAAATCCCAAAAAGTAGCTCTTCCTGTAAAAGTTTTTATAGTTTGCTCTCTAATAAGCACTTTTTGTATAGATGTTTTAATCTTTTCTCCTAAATCTGGAAAATTATTAAATAATACAAAAGCTCCTACTAAAAGTACTAGTATTCCAATTAATGAAATTATAATTTTTGTCCTTATTTTCAATCTATCTGTTGTAACAAAAAATAATCCTGAAAATATTAATGTACATGCTATACCAGTTCTAGAGGCAGTTATTAAAATACTAATTCCAAATATTAATATAGTTACTGCAAGTAAAACTTTAAGCCATTTTTTATTTGTATTTATAAATAATATAACACTTGAAACTATTGAAAAATATAGAAACATCGCAAATTGATTTCTGTGTGCAAAAAAACTTTTCACATTTTGAAGTTTAGCTTCTCCGCCAATGCCTAAAACTCTTAAAATTTCCGTTCTATATATAATAACATTTATAGCACAAGCAATTAATCCCAACAATACAATACCAATAAAAAATTGAAATACATTTTTTTCTTCTATATGTACATTTAAAAAAGCTAAATATAATATTGCTATATTAACAGTTATTGAGGCAATATTAGCTAAATCCATTATTTGCATGCTTCCTGCTAAATAACTTTTTAGTTGGATAACTAATAAAACAATAGTTGTTATAGCTAATAAAATTGAATTTATTATAAATTTCTTATTAAATTTTATTGTTCTAACTAAAAATATAAAAAGCAATATACATTCTATTCCAAAAGCAATTACCATTGCTTTTGTTTCTACAGCATTTGATGTTTTTTTATTAAAATTATTAATAAATAAAGGTATATAATTAATTAATACTACTAAAAATAAAACAAACGGTAATAAATTTTTCAATTCAAATTTTTTACTTTTTTCTTTAATCATTATTCTTCTCCTACTTTTCTTCTTTCTTTAATTTATTATTTCCGTATACTGTTTGCATGTAGTAATGGAATTGTTATAAAAAATATTAAACATAAAGTATCTGAAGATCCAATTGAAAATCTTCCAAAACTTTCAAAACAAATATAAATTGCAAATGTTATAAACATTGCTTTATATAAAATTTTATATTTTTTATCAATTTTGCTTTCTTTTATTGTTTTCACTACAAAATAATAAATCCAGAATATAAATCCAAGTAACATCAATCCACCAGTTACTAGCATATCTATATATATGTTATGAAATTGAGTAAAACTTTTAGTTTTAAATACTAATAATTCTGTTCCTTGAAATCTTCCAACACCAAAAATTAAATTAATTGGATTTTGAAGTAATAAATCTATTCCTCTTTCCCATATTCTTGTTCTTCCAGACAAGTCTTTTATTCTTTCAAATCTTCCAATATAATTAACTAATTGAGGATTAATATTCATCATAATAATAAATGCTATAATGCCTAGGATTGCACACAAAACAAGTATTGTAATTTTTGTTTTTGTATTAATTTTATCACAGAAAATAAAATATAATACAAAAAATATTGCTACAACAAGCATGCCAGTTCTAGACATTGAGAAAAATAAATTTCCTAAAAAAAGTAACATTAACAATTTATATATAAGATTATTTTTTTGAGATATAATAACATAAATATTAGCAATTATTGTTAAATAAAGAAAAAAGGCAAACTGATTTCTATTTGCAAAAAAACTTTTCATATTTATAGAACCGCTTATCTTAGCTATCCCTATAGTTTGAAGGATTTCATTAAAATATAAAATCATATTATTTATACAAGCTACAATTCCCATAAATACAATTAGTTTCATAAAAATATTTATTTTTTTCTCATCTACTTTAAAATCTATCATACCTATAAATAATAAGAGTATATTTATAAAAAAACATGCAATATTGAATACATCAAGTAGTTGATAATTTCCAATAATAAAATTTTTTACTTGCACCAAAACTAATATTAAAGAAATTATACATAATGCAATTCCTGCTTTTTTCATTGCTCTAGTTATTTTTATATTCTTATAAAATGTTAATAAAATTAAAGCAATTTCTATTACAAAGCAAATTGCCATCGGTATTGTTCCAACTCCATGTGACTCTTTACTAATCATATTTGGTAATATCAATGGTATATAATTTATTAATATTATCAAAAATAATATAATTGGCATATTATTTTTGTCAAAAATCTTAAAAAGTATATTCTTTTTTTCTTTTGCTTGTTCCACTTTTTCCCCCATTTATTAATTTTATATATTAGATATTTTACTTTTTGAATTAATATTTTAAACTTTCATTAACACATACTTAATACATTTTTTATTATTTTACATAATTAATATTGATTGGTTTTAATTATCTTTTACTGTTTCTGATGTTTTTTTGTTTTTGGAAGTGAATAATAAAATAATAAATAATCCCCATAAAATAACTTTTGAAATCAGATTAGCTATTGTGAATCCTACTAAGCCTTGTGTTTTACTCATAAAATATCCTAAAATCGCAAAAATAATAAAATAAACAATATATGCAAAAACCAATTTATTTGTTTTACTATACTTTAATAAAACAGATTTTATAAGAGTTGTTGCTGTGCCAAAAGCTGTTGTTATTGCAATCGGTAAAATAAGTACTAAGGCTTCCTCTAAATATTGACTATATAAAATTCTTAAAGCTATATATGTAAGTGGTATTGTTATAATTGTAACTACTATTAATATAGGTATATTAGATATTAATGAAAGTTTTAAAATTTTCTTTTTAGCTTTCTTTTCATCACTATTAGATACCCATGAAAGTATAACACTTGACATTGGATTTGTAATTAAACTTGCTATTTTGGACATTGAATTTACTGCATAGTAAACTGCAACAGATGTTGCTCCAAACATAGGATATATTAAAAACTTATCAAAATAGTTCATTAAATTTGTAAGTAAAGAAACAAAACCAAGACCGCCAAATTTTTTCAAAGTTTTTGGCATTTCATCAGTCTTTTTCAATCCCATTTTTAAAAGATCTGAATTTTTTAAAGCATACATTAATGAAATAAATTCAGGTATAAATAATAATAAATAAATATTTCCTAAAAATTTAAATAAAATTAAACTTAATATAATTCCAATTAAATAATATATATTTTGAAATATAACTTTAGTAAATTTTTGTTCTAATCTATAAAAACAAGTAGCATACAATCTAACATTAGACATAAGTATTGTAAGAATAAATAATATGCTTCCTAACATGCTATATTTTAAATATAATAAAATTGGAAAAATTATAACTGTAATTGTAGGAGATATATTTACCAAAATTCTTGTAAAATCTCCTAAGCTCTTTTTTTCTTTATATGCACTATCTCTTACTAATCTTACATTTCCAAGTTCTCCACCTGTTACATTACATACAACATTTAAAATAGAAATATATAAAACTATATTTGAATATATTGTATCATCTACAATTTTAGCAAGAATTGGAAGAAGTAAAATTTGCTGTGCTATTATGTATATTCCAAATCCAATCATATTTAAAATCATATCGGAAAAAAAGTTTTTATATTTATTTATAAAATTCATTTACTTTCCTTTCAAAATTTTATTATTTTTAATATTATAAACATTCTAATTCTTTAGTTTTTCTTTTCACTTTTACTTTGCAACTTTTAATCTATCTTTATATATTTTTTATTCTTCTTCAATTATTTCTTTAATCTTATAATAAGTTATTTTTCTATCAAATTTTTCTTCTGCAAGTTTTCTATTATTTTCACCTAATCTTTTTCTTAAGTTTTCATTTTTATAAAGATATTCTATTGCCTCTGCTAAATCTTCTGAATTACCATTTTCTATATTATATCCTATTTGATAATCCTCTACTAATTTTTTATATTCTATAGATTCTTGTGTATTTAAAACAGGAATGCCTGCTGCTGCATAATCTCCAACTTTATTTATTATACTAGCTGCGGAATCTTTTTTTATAGGATTTACTGCAATATCACATATACATAAATACCCTACCATTTCTTCATAATTTAATCTTCCAGTAAATTCACAATTTACACCCTTTTGTTTTGCATATTTCTCAAATTCTATTTTTAAAGGACCACTTCCCATTACTTCAAATAATATATTATTTATTCCTTTATCTTTCAATATTTTTATAGCATCAATAACACATTTTATATCATAACTGTTTCCCAAAGTTCCAATATAAGCTATTCTAAAAACATTATCAAAAGTTATAATTTCATGTTCATTATGACTTTTATCAAAATAATCTAGATCTGTTCCTAAAAATACAGCTAATTTATGTTTATATTTTTTATTTACGATTCCCGCTCTATCTGCATAAGTATTTGATACACCAATTATACTATCTGCCATACTATAAATTTTGTCTGCTTTTTTTCTCATTGGATAAAATATAAGGTCCTTTAAAATTGGAACTTTAAATATCATTTCAAAAGCTTCAGGCCACAAATCTTGAATATCTATTATAAATTTTATATTATTTTTTTCTGCATACTCTCCAGCAACTTTTGCAACATCAAGAGATGGAATTGCTGAATATATAACATCTGGTTTGTTTATTGTTTCTAAATATCTTTTTACATTTTTAGCAAAAATTTTATGGCTCAAAAACCTTTTTATTGAAACATTTCTCTTGTAACCTGGTTCGTCAATTAAAGTTATTTTATAATCTAAATTTTCAGATAAAGCAGAATCTTTTCTATGCTTTTTTTCTCCATGAAAAAATCTAGAAGTTATTAATTCTACATCAAATTTTTCTTTATTTATTAAATTAATTATGTATGGAAATCTACTGTTTCCTTTTTCCCAAGGTAATCTTGTAAAATTTGCTATTACAACTATTTTTTTCTTCATATTTCTTACCTCTTTTATTTAATTTTCTTTAGTACATATATTGTCAATTAAATATATTTTAGTTTTTAATATAATTATTAAATTTTTATTAGTTCCATTTTAACTTTATCTTTAATAGATTACTTCTATGGCTTTCTATATGCAGGAAAAAAACCGTCATCTTCTACATTTTTCATATTACATAGTTTGTCATATATTTCTTGATTCCAAACTTTTTTACCAATATAAAAATTTAAATCATAAATCTTAGCAAAATTTTTCTTAAATAAATACAATGAATCTTCTTCGCTATTTGAACGTCCCCCTCCATGATGTATTAATTTGTACTTATTTTCAATTCCCCATAAAATCAAGGCATATCTTAAAACATAAGCTGGAGATAAATATAAATATTCTGTTAGTGTTCCAGATAAATGTATATGAATTATATCTTTATATATAAAATATAAACCAGCTGCTATTGTTTTTCCTTCAAAAATTGCTTCTATTAAAATTATATTTTCTCTATAATATTTTAACATATTATTAAAATATTCATCATCAAAATAATAATATTCTATAGCATTATTTCTATCCATTGTAGAATAATAAATATCTTTAAATACTGATATGTTTTCTGGCTTTTCCGTAATTTTATATGTCACTCCTTTATTTAATGCTTGCCTTATATTTTTTCTTGCACTTTTTGAAATTTGTTTTTGAATAACATCTTCTTCATCCAATTTTGTTATTAAAGTCTTTCTCATATATGTTGAATTATAAATTGACTTCATATCTATAGCATTTTCAAAAATCGGATGGAATCTTACAAATTCACTAACCACTTTATTTTTTTTAGCATATTCTGAAAAACTTTTTTCAAATTCTTTTAATAAATTTTCTTTGTTTCCCTTCAAATAATTTATTATTGGACCACCATATCCATATGGTGTAACTATATCATAAAAAGTTTCACCATCAATTTTTTCTTCAATTTCTCTCATTATAAATTGATTTGTAATTTTCCCATTTTCATTTTCAAATTCAAAAATTTTTGCTTTACCATTTTCGATTTTTTCATATAATTTTCCATAATTTTCATCAAAATATAAATCTATATTTTTTTCCACTTTTAAAACCTCTCTATTTAAAAAAATCTAAAATTAAGTTCAAATAATAAGTAATTTCTGAAACATTATACCTCTGATCACAAATTAAAGATAACTCTTTATCAAAAATATTGTTTATTTTTTCTTCTAACGGCCAATGTATTGGAAGATATATTTTATTTTCTATCAAAAACTTTCTTAAATCATCTCTATCTTTATGATTTAAAATAATTGGTACAAATAATAAACAATCATCTTCTTTAAAATTATTTACCAAAAACTTTATTTTAATATTTTTAGATAGTTTTTCGTAAATTAACTTTACATTTTTCCTTCTTTTTATTATTATTTCTTCAATATCTATTCCCATTAAAATTTTATAAGAATTTTCATCTATTTTATAATTCTGATAATCTGTTTCAAGAATTTTATTACTTTCTGAATATTCTTTCAAAAAAATATTCTTCTCTTTATTACTATCTATTAAATTACTTTTTTCACTTTTATTTATATAATTTTTCTTATTTTCCATAGCTGAAGTTTTTAAATATATTAATGCTTCATTTGTATTTTCCGATAATTCTAAATCAAAAACTTCTTTCATATTTACCGCTATTGCACCACTTGAAATTGGAAGCCATTTTCTTAGGCTTGCAATTAAAAAATCTGAATATTCTGAATATCTTTTTTTAGACAAAATACTATGTGTAATATCTTCTATTACAATTTTTCCTTTTTCTTTAAAATTTTTGATATATGACTCCATGTTAGTGTCAGAATAACCAAAATAATTCATTGCAAAAAATATATCTGAATCATTTTCTAAATCTATATTATATTTTAAAATTTCATTAAAATATACATCATAATATTCTACTTCAATTTCTAAATCCTTAAAAGCTTGAATCATAGAATAACAACTATATGATGGCATATAAACTTTTCTTATTTTCTTATGCTTTAAAATATTTTTTAAAACATAAAAAATAGCAGTTCTTCCTGATAATACAAATTTAGTATCTTTTCCCAAATTCCAAAACTTACTATTATCTTTTATTAAATTACCATCAAATTTCCAAAACTCACTACCTATTTCCAACTTTTAGGCTCTCCAATCTATTAAACATTCTATAATGTTATTTGAAAAGCAATTTTCATTAACTTCTTTTCTTAAAACATTTTTTAAATTATCATCATTTGATATGAATATAGAATTTTTAGTTAATAAACTTTTTATATTCTCTCTTTTAACCTCTAAAATATTATTAAAAATATTTTTATCTATTTTTTAATATTAGTTTTATCTTTGTTTTTATTAACTTTTAATAGCATGAAATG